>Ga0247816_10000513_pt1 | contig 21608 bp, 16 predicted proteins | sample UWRJL209509C1_FD_179930 | JGI IMG/M metagenome (GOLD analysis project Ga0247816, IMG submission 179930) | Plant litter microbial communities from Arlington Agricultural Research Station in Wisconsin, United States - UWRJ-L209-509C-1 | ecosystem: Environmental > Terrestrial > Plant litter >...
CCTATGGCCGGTTAGTAACGTGGGGCTACGCATTGCGGCTCACCTTTACAATAAAAGCATTAAGAAGAACGGAGAGCTGACAGCTGTAATTAACGGCAAAATTCTGGATAAAGATCAGCGCAAAGCTATGGTTTGGGATATAGAGCGGGGACAGAGCAACGAGATTGAGCCACTTCCATGGCAAACCTGTACGTGCATAGGACAGTGGCATTATGACCGCCGTGTTTATGATCAACACAAATATAAAAGCGCAAAGAACGTGATTCATATATTGACGGATGTAGTTAGTAAAAATGGTAATCTGCTGCTAAGTGTACCAGTGAGGGGTGAAGGAACAATTGATTCTGATGAACTTGCAATTGTAGAAGAAATTGGGAAATGGATGTCTGTAAATAAAGAAGCCATATATGGCACCAGACCATGGAAAATCTTTGGTGAAGGACCAGCTATTGAAAATGCTGTGCCCTTGACGGCGCAAGGATTTAATGAAGGAAAAGGTAAGCCATTGCAATCTTCCGACTTCCGTTTTACCAGCAAAGGTGAAGTGCTGTATGCATTTCCAATGGAATGGCCGGAAAATGGAGAGCTTACCATCAAAAACCTAGCATCTGGTTCGTCGCTTTATCCTGGTAAGATTAGCAGTGTAGAACTATTGGGACATGGCAAAATTGCTGATTTCGAGAGAACGGCAAAAGGGTTGGTTATCAGCCTGCCTGCGTCAAAGCCAGAATTAACTTACGCAGTAGCGCTTAAAATAAAGTAGGATTACAATTCGACCCCTATAGTCTTAAAAGTCTTCGCAGCGCGATCATAAATCAAACCACTAACCCAAAATCTGAAAAATCAAATACCTGACCCAGCGCAGTGAAAATTGTAATATCGTGACAAAACTGATTGTTTAATGCTGCTTCAATATGACAGTCGGGGCACATTAAGTATAGATGATTTTCTTCATCTGTTTGTTGTTAACAAGCTAAATCTGAGACATAATTATCTTGTGATGAGCAAGTATGTCATCAGATTTCTCTTCAATAAATGGTATATATAGCTAAAAAATGCTGAATTTTAGATTATTATGGGTTAGTTGCCGCGTTTTCATCATCGGTTGGATCAAGGCGGTAGATTTCCATAATATTTTTCAATAATTTTATAAAGTCGATATTAAGATCAATCAGTTTTCCTGTGTGTATATCGAACACCCAACCATGTATGGTGAGATTTCGCTCCCGTCTGGCTTGTTGAACTTCAGCAGTTTTTATCACATTAATACACTGTTCCTCAACATTTAATTCAACCAATCTTTTATAACGTAGGTCCTCATTCTCAATAGCATTTAACTCATCCTTATGCGTTCTGTATACATCACGGATGTTTCTCAACCAGGGATTCAATATTCCCAGATCTCCTGACTTCATCGCTGCCTGGACACCACCACAATAGTAATGACCACAAACTACAATATGGTTCACCTTTAGGTGCATTACTGCATAATTGATCACTGACATAGCACTCAAATCTGTATTAGGAACCATATTGGCGATGTTTCTATGCACAAAAACTTCACCAGGTGCTACCCCCATAAGCTCTTCTGCCGAAACACGGCTATCAGAACAACCAATATAAAGAATATCAGGTGCCTGGCCTTTTGACATGTTGCTAAAATAGTCAGTTTGCAGGTCCAATTTCTTTTGAACCCAGCTTTCATTATTTGTAAAGATTTGTTTAATGTCCATTTTTGTATGTATTGATTGTACACCGTAATTTGTTGTTTATAAAACAGCAGTGCAAATTAATTGTTTGAACTTTTAAGTTATTGCCAAATATGCTTAAATACTTTTTGTCTTCATTATAAAAAAGCAATCAATAATTGAATAAGCAAATCCGTGATGAATATAGAAAATCCAGACATCGCTATTGAATTGATAGAAATGGCCCAACACGATTTGAGTATACGTGAGGAACTATTTAAAGAAGGTAAGCTTTCGGATGGCTACAACCCCGACATGGAACGGCTGCATAAAAAGAATGCTGCACGACTGGACGAGATCATCAATACTGTCGGATACCCAACAAAGTCTAAGGTAGGTGAAGAAGCGAGCGACGCGGCCTGGCTTATTGTGCAACATGCGATCAGCGAGCCGGTTTTCATGAAAAAGTGCTTTGTGCTGTTATCTGAATCTGCCGGTGATTTGAACCCGCAAAACCTTGCTTATATGTACGACCGCATATGCTATTTTGAAGGAAGGCCACAGAAGTACGGTACACAGTTTGATGATTCGGGTATATATCCAGTTGAAGATCTGGCCGAAATGATGCGTCTACGCAATAAACTGCAGATGAAAGAACTGGTAGAACATCTTATAGTTGAGTGGAAGGGCGCAGATCCAAAAATGGATTTACACGCGGGCGATGAAGAGTTTTATCATTGGCGGAAGAAAGTTGGTTGGATCTGACTTTGATAAGCTTATTCCAGCTTTTCTATTGAACTGATTCCTATTCTATTAAAACAATCATCTGCACAGTTATTCTAAACGTACCAGCAGTAGAAATCATACCGTTATTTTTAGCTTCAAAGTACGTTTCGGCATTATCCCGTTTCAGCAGCCAATCAGTTTTGGCATTTTGTTAGATCTCATCTAACGTTGGTGGAGAAATCCATTTTTGTGACTGTTCAGGTTAGTAAGGTCTTCGTCCCATTGAAGCACTTTCGCTCATACAGAGATAACAATTAAGTCTATCTTTGTGAAAGTTAGCAGGTGTGAGGACAAAATAAATTATGGCAGCAGCAACTGAAACACTTGAACAGTTTTACAGGAATAAATTTGATGGCTCACCAGGAAATTTCAAAAAGGACATCGGGCAGTTCAATGTTTTCCGGATTGAAGATCGTATGCGTACTGGCACCACTTCGCCTACCTTTATCCGCAGGTATTTTTATAAGATCATGCTTTTTCAGGGTGATAACGTATTTCACTACGGCGCCGAGAGTATCCCGATAAGCGGAAATACACTATTGTTCTTTAATCCCCAGGTGCCTTATACTTATGATCAACTAGTGGCTGGCACCGCCGGCTATTTCTGTGTATTTAAGGATGAATTTTTCAAAGAAAATCTGCGCCTCAACTTAGGCGATCTGCCTTTATTTACTGCGGGAGTTCAGCCTGTTTTTAATCTGGGCAATGAAACAGCTGCGGAAGTAAAAAGCATTTTTGAAAAGATTATCAGCGAGTTTGGTACAGATTACATCTATAAATATGAGCTGATCAGAAATTATGTTAGCGAACTGATCTATTTGGCAATAAAACTCCAGCCGGTAAACAATATTTATAATCATCCGGATGCAGCCTGGAGGGTCACTTCGGTTTTTACAGAACTGTTGGAGCGTCAGTTTCCAATTGAATCTGCGTCGCAACGGTTTGAGTTTCGCTCGCCAAAGGTTTTTGCAGAGAAGATGTCCATCCACGTAAATTACCTCAACCGCGCCATAAAGAAAACAACCGGGCGCACAACTACAGATCTGATCTTTGAGCGTCTCACCGCAGAAGCGAAAATCCTGCTCAAACATTCTGATTTGAACATAGCCGAGATCAGCTATGTACTAGGCTTTGAAGATCAGGCCCATTTTAACAAATTCTTTAAAAAGCAGACCTTGATGAGTCCTTCTGTGTTTAGATAAGTTTGAATCTGACAAACAATGGTTTGGATGCAACAAACATTGCAACTGGCTGCCAGCTAACTTTGTTTAAAATAAAAGATATGAGCAATATGAAAGTTTGGTACATCACAGGGGCATCTAAAGGAATGGGTTTGTCGCTTGTAAAACAACTGTTGGCAAAAGGACATAGTGTGGTCGCAACTTCAAGGTCAGTTACTGCATTTGAAGGGTTCACCGGCAATGGCGATAGGTTTTTGCCATTGGAAGTTGATCTCAAAAGTGAGCAATCCATTTCGGCATCCGTTAAACAAGCAATTGAAAAGTTTGGCCGGTTGGACGTAGTTGTTAATAATGCCGGTTATGGATTGGGCGGAGCTTTGGAGGAACTGAGCGCTACAGAAATTGAGGACAATTTTCAGGTTAACTTTTTTGCAGTTGTACGCGTGATTCAGCAAGTCTTGCCGTATTTGAGAAGTCGGCGGTCGGGCCATATCATCAATATTTCGTCCATTGCAGGCTTTGCACCGGGCACAGGCTGGTCAATGTACTGCGCTGCTAAATTTGCAGTAAGTGGCTTGAGCGAAGCACTGGCCAATGATTTAAAACCCCTGGGCATCCATGTAACCAATGTTATGCCTGGCTGGTTCAGAACCAATTTTGCCAAAGCAGATTCAATTGCCTATAACCACAACCAAATTGATGATTATGCATATTTACGTGAATATCATGATAAGATGAGTAACATGGACGGCGAGCAGCTCGGCGATCCGGATAAACTTGCTGATGCATTCATACAGTTAACCGATAGCAAAAATCCTGTAGTGAATCTCTTTCTTGGAAGCGATGCATTCAACCGTGCAAAAACCAAAATTGAGCAATTACAGGTTGAAATAGATACATGGAAAGACCTTTCCATTTCGACAGATTTTATTTAGTACATTAAAGCCATAGTTGCTATAACCTTTGGATAAAGGTAATGGCAACTATGGATTCTTCAATGATTGATAACGATTAATAAGTATTTGCAATTTTTCACTGTTTGTTACTACAAAACTACTGTTGGTGTATAATTTTTTATAAAAAGAATAATGCTGCCTAACATTGTATTGTAAATAAAGATTATGAAGTTTTTTTTTAATCGTAGAACAGTATTAATTATTGCTTTGCTCATGATTTCTCAATTTGTAAAAGGACAAGAATATATTAATCCGACTAAGAACCTGTCTGTAAGTCAATCGTCAGACACACTTTTATTTAAGGAACTGGTTAGCAATAAGCTGATGTTTAAGCTTCGGGTCAAAAAAGGAACGGCATCTCATTTTATTAAATTCAGTCCTTCTGGTAATTTTATGATCACCTCAGGAACAGCTGATTCGACTAATCTTTATTTGGTTGATAAAGATAAAATAATCTTAACTGCCACATTGCCTCTTGTAGCAGAAGAAGCCGTTTTTAATGCTTCGGAAAAAGAGCTGTTTCTTTTGCATTGCAAATCTTTGTTTAGTACCAGTTTTTCATCTTACAGTACAGTATCATGTAAAAAGCTTGCAAGTACTAGTCTTCCATTTTCCGCTCAGGATTTAACAATTAATGCCTCGGGCTCTTTGTTGGGTTTTTGTGAAAGTACCAACCTGCATACGCTGCATACCTCAAACCTAACGAAGGATAATATGTACTGGCAAGGCAGTGTGCCGCGGCTGCTTACTTTTAATCCAGTGATTCCGGATCAGGCTGCGAGTGTAAATAAAGAAAACCATATCCAGATCAGGGATATTAAAAAGGATACAGTATTAATGGAGATTAAGGCACACGGTGCTAAGATCGTTTGGCTGGGCTATGACCCGACGGGCACATTGCTCGTGAGCCTTGACAACAGAGGGCACCTTTTCACCTGGATGCCTTCGCTAAAAAAATGTGTTGCACAGCTTAAAGGCTTGAGTGGTATTCCAGTATTCCATCCAAATGGTACTTTAAATTTATCTGCAAATGGCCATGGCGAAGAACCAGGTTTTGTTCGGCGAAGGGAAAATGCAGTTAGGCAAAGTTTGCATGGGAGAAACTATTTTGTAGAGAGTGAAATCCGCAACGCAGGTACTAAAAGAATGGCTGTTCATTAACGGTTAAACATTTAATCTGTAATACGGCCGGGCGATTGCCGTTCCATAAATGATAGACTGCTTAGTTGCTAAAGGGAAAACCATGGAAATATGAAACTGAAAATCAAAATGTTAAAGTCTGTAAAGATAGAGTGGAAGAGTTTCCTGGTGATTATGGGTATTTACACCTTCTGGTGGCTGGCCGTCATCTTAACCGTAATTTCTCTCCAGGGGATAAGTGCCATAGTTAAGCAGTACGGATCGGTAAACCAGTTGTTTGGTGGCTTGTTGCATAGCGTAATCAAGAACACAATAACCTATTATATACTGATCTTTATGCTGGCTGTTCCTCTAATCCGGAATAAAACGCGGAGAAAAGTTTTTATCGAATACTCGGTATTTATAGTATTGCTGACTACTTATGATTACTTGTGGGATTATCAAATCGGTGCACCCACACCTGCTGTAAGGGAATTATCATTGGGTTTTTTTGTGATATCGAATCTTGTATTGAATCTTTTGATGGCAGTTATCTCCATTTTTATAGCAACATGGATAGAATCAAATGATGCGCTCAAACGCGAGGGGGAACTGGAAAAGCAGAAGTTAAACGCAGAGCTTTCTGCCATCAAGTATCAGATAAACCCGCATTTTCTGTTTAACTCCCTAAGTTTTATTTATACAAAAACAATCAGGCAGAATCCCGAAGCCGCACATGCAGTGCACCTGCTCTCAGAAATTATGAGTTATGCCCTTGAAGAGTGGGAAGATTTGGGCAGGGTGCCTCTAGCGCTTGAACTCACCCACATGAAAAAGGTGATAGAAATGAACCGCATCCGTTTTAATAACAAACTGAACGTAGATTATCAGGAGGTAATAGAACAATATGGTGATACAGTTTTAAAAAGTGCATACGTGCCCACATTGGTATTTATTACACTGGTTGAAAATGCTTTTAAACATGGGGACCTCAATGACGAAAAAAATAAAGTATTAATCAGATTAACCCTGGCCGAAAACACTATCTGTTTTTCTGTAAGCAACAAAAAGAAAACCGGCACTAAAGAACCATCCCACGGGATTGGATTAAGCAATGTACGACAGCGTTTACAGTTGATGTACGGTTCTAAACAGACGTTTGTGATTAAAGAAGATGAACAAACTTATTTAACTGAAATAAACATTAACCTGATGAAATCATGATTAATTGTATCATACTGGACGACGAAGAACATGCAATAGAATTGTTGACATTGCATATAGAGCAAACACCATTTTTGAAACTGGTGGGCACTGCAACAGATCCAATCAAAGCTTTGCAATTGCTCAACGACGGAGATGTAGACCTCCTATTTCTGGATATTCAAATGCCGGGAATGACTGGACTGGAATTTTTGCAGCTGCTAAACGGTAAATGTAAGGTGATCCTCACCACCGCTTATAGGGAATATGCCCTTGAAGGCTTTGATCACAACGTGGTAGATTATCTGTTAAAACCAATAATCTTCTCCAGATTTTTTAAAGCTGCACAGCGCGCGCAGGACAGTATTCTCGCTATGGGTAAAGAAACTGACGATTTTATACTGGTTAAGACGGAGTACAAGGGCAAATTAGTAAAAATCAAAATCAATGACATCATCTACATTGAAGGGATGGCCAAGTATGTACGCTTTCATATTAGAGATGGTGAACCGGTTATGGCCTTACTCAATATTGGTGGTTTAGAAGACCGGTTGGCGGCAGACAGGTTTTTGCGTATCCACAAATCATTTATTATAGCGATCCCATTCATCATTATGATTAATGGAAATATGATTCACCTGGAGTTTACTAAAGAAACGATTCCGATTGGACAAGCCTATCGCGATGCATTTATGAAGCATATGCGTGAGAAAGTGATTACCAATAAACCCGGCAACCCCAACATAGAATGACCTGGTAAATACCAATCAGGCTATATTAAGCAAACAATTAAAAACAATTTATAAAAACAATCACAATGAAAAAATCAACATTAATTCAACTTTTCGGAATTCTGTTTATAGCACTATCTTCTGCCTGCGCTCCATCGTATTTTGGGAAAACCTACACGCCTACGCAAAACGTAGATGTTTATTTAGATGCTGCTGATGTAAAAAAAGCCCACACTACTATGGGTAGTACAACTATCGATCAGGGATTTAAAGGCCTTGATGCTACACAACAAAAGGTGATAGAAATGGGGAAAGCTAAAGGCGCAGATGGGGTGATCATGAAACTCTCTGAAGAAGTGATCTCTACCCAACAAAATGGTGTAGCTACTGTCAATAAAAAAACGAAAAACCCGATGGTAAATACTTCTTCTTCCACAACGGATATTAAGAAAAAGATGGTCACCGCAACTTTTATAAAATACAATTAGGCATTTAAAACTGGATAATTATACCTGTTAAGGTATAATCAGAGAATCGGTCGCGTTGGCCAGGGTAGCCATCCCTGTTCCGACGCGACCGATTTTTATTGTCCAGTATTAATTGTAACCATTAAACGGGAATAGTGGCTTATTCCTCTTCTTCAATATTTCTATCTTCCCAGCTAAGATAATCCCTGTACCAGTCCGCACATTTTAAAAACACATCCTGAAGTTCCTGATCATTACTAAGCGTAAAATGTACTGCAAATAAATGGTTTTCTATTGTGCCATAAATGTTAAGGTATTCAAACTGATAAGTCTTAATATCGCTGTTAAAGTTTACGGTGTCAACGTCATCGAGATCAATTACTTCAAGTATACTGTGTGAATGATTATGCTGAATAATCGTTCTTCCTGTTAAATTACTTTCTGTATGTTCGCTTGGTTCCAAAAAAACGACCTCGGGAAGGCTAAAATCTATAAATTCCATGCCCAAAGATATTATTTAGGTTTGTTATTCCCTGCGTATAAGTGTATCGGGAGCGCACTGGTTCTAACAAACGCTGTGGAATTACCTCCATTTCGGGTGAGGCAACCGCTTAAATTGCTGGTTGGCTCGTCGCCTTATTCGTATTTCAGCGCTTCAACAGGATTGGCTTTCGCTGCTTTGTAGGCTTGAAAGCTGACTGTTAAAAATGCAATAACTGCTGTTCCAACTATTGACGTCATTACAATAGAAAGTGAGATGGTTGTCCTGAACTCGAAATGGCTGAGCCATTTGTCCATAAGATAGTAAGCCAAAGGAACGCCTATACACGTTGCTACAAAGACCATTTTAAGAAACGAAACTGAAAGTAGTTTCATGATGTTGCCAACTGAAGCACCTAGTACTCTGCGTACGCCAAACTCTTTTGTCCGCTGCTCGGCAGTGTAAGCAGCAAGACCATAAAGCCCCATGCAGGAGATGAGTATAGCTATGCCACCAAAAAGGTTGGCCAGAACGCCCAGGAGCTGTTCCGACTTCAGCTTGCTGCTGTACAGGTCGGTAGCCATTCTAACTTCTATTGGATACTCTGGATTGACACTTTTTACAACGGCCGAAATCAATTCCACATTCTTGCTCAGGCTATTTGCCGGATTTAAACGCATGTTGATGATGCCATCAGGATGTTTATTGAAATTGATTACCATCTGGCGGCCTGAGTGATAAGGTGAGTCCCAGATGAAATCTTTGAACACGCCAATAATCCTAAGTTTAGCTCCAAAAAGATCTACATTTTTTCCAATAGGATCTTTGAGTTGCATCACCTTTACGGCTGTACTGCTGAGTAATATTGCTGCCGTGTCTGACGCAAAATCCCTTGAGAAATCGCGCCCGGCAATTAGCTCCACGCCACTTGTCTTCACAAAATCATACTCGGTCTCCAGACGATTGAATACTACTTCCTTGCCTTTATCTTCCATTCCGGGCCATTTGAAACCGTAAAACCAATTGCCAACATCGGTCATGCCACGTGACGATTTGTTAACGGATGTGACTGCGCCGGTTTTTAGCAACTGGGTTTTGAACAATTCAAACTTACCATCTAATTCACCATCCTGAGGAACCTCTGCAATAGAACTGATATGATAGCCGACGGGTCTGTTTTTGATATATTGCATCTGTTTGTAAATCACTAGTGTGGCAATGATCAGTATGGTGGTGAAACAGAATTGTACTACTACGAGCACTTGTCTGAGGTTGATTGGTACAAGTTTAGCCCTCGCTGTTTTCTTTTGGAGTGTTTGTACCGGGTTAAAGGACGACAGAAATAGTGCAGGATAAACTCCAGACAGTACACCAGTTAGCAACGCTACTGTAAGGATGCCAAACCAATAACTGGCATTGAAATAATCAATAGAAATATCTATTTCCAGCAGGTTTCTGAACAAGGGCAAGCTGGCTTCAACAATGCAGACCGCTATCAGTACAGCAACAACTGTAAGTACAATCGTTTCGGTCATAAACTGTATCATTAACGATCCGCGGCTTGCACCTATAGTTTTTCTGATACCTACTTCTTTTGCCCTGCGTTCTGATTTGGCAGTAGCCATGTTTATAAAATTAATACAGGCAACCAGTAAAATGCCAAAAGCCAGTGCCAGAAAAAGATAGATGCGTTCGATATCGCCACCTACACTCTTGCCGTTTACAAATTCGCCATGTAAATGCAGGTCTGATAAGGGAAAAAGGAAATTTTCATTCCGCTGATCTGTGTAATTTTCATTGAACAACTTTTTCACTTTAGCATTGATAAGATCAATTTTTGTTGGATCATTGACCAACGCCAATGCCAGAAAGTTAAAGTTTCCCCAGCTGGGACTTTTAACATATTCATTAATGCTTTCAAAAAAAGACCAGGGCATCAGGTAATCAAACTTGAGTGAGGTGTTGGCGGGCAAATCCTTAATTACACCGGTAATTTTTAAATCCCTTGAGTTTTTGTACCTGACGGTTTTGTTGAGCACATCTGTAGTACCGAATAATAGTTTCGCCGTTTCCTCTGTTAATATAATGGCATTTGGTGTGCTCAATGCCGATTCTGGATTCCCGACTATAAAATCATAAGTAAAAACTTTAAGAATATCAGGATCAGCAAAAAGGTCTTTCTTTTTAAATCCTGTTTGTTTAGTTGAGATGAGCGACTGGTCGCCTCCGCCAATCCGTGTGATCACATCTACCTCGGGTATTTTTGATTTAATAGCCATCGCTATACCATCCCCAGGCGATCCTCCTGTATTTGTAATCCTGCCAGTAGCATCCTGAAAATTGGTCATCACCTGGTATATTTTGCCTTCATTTTTAAAATGACGGTCAAAATTCATCTCATAATTGACGTACAAGAGCAGCAGGAGGCAGGCAGACAATCCAGCTGCCAGACCAACAATATTAATTACCGAAGAAGTTCTGTTTCTCCAAAGGTTGCGTAATGCGATTTTTAAATTGAGTCTGAACATGATAAGTGCATTATTGATCCAACAAGTACGATTGATCTGCAATTTACCAACTTTATGCCAAGACTGGTTTGTGTTTTAACCCTTTGTTATACAGTGTTTTGTTTTAGTGTTCAAATGCTGATGTTCGTTTTCGGACGGAAAATGTACGCTGCCGGACAGTCCTTTAGGTGTTGATTTATGGTGATTAGGCCAATGGCTTAAATCGCTGCGGCCTCTTTTTCCATAAACTGAAGGGTACGTATTAGTGCCTGGACATTTACAGTGATATCAACCTTGTTTGTGTCTTCTGTATTGCCGCTGTTTAAATGATAAAAATAATAGTGGCCCAGCTCTGAAGCCATTGAAAAATAACAATTGTTATGAGAATCGCCTTCGTTTCTTAATTCAAGGATACTTCCCCCGTGTTGCATAAACAACATATTGGCCAAACCCGCACCGTGTAAACCAATCAGCGATTTGGTTTCACTCATTATTTTAATTTGCTTTTTAAAATCATATTCTTCAAAGTAGTGGATTTCGTAACCATGTGCTAATAGTACGGGAATAATCTCAGCCTCATTTGTTATACGGCGTTTTACAGCTTTTTCTCTGCTAACAAAAATCTTTCTTTTAGGCAACGTTGAGTTATGCGTCATTAATCGATCCCTTAGATTATTGATGATTTTATTATTGTAGTTTCCACTCTCAGCTGTATGATTAGCAGTATGTAATTGTTTTACGGCAAGCCTGAATTTGCGGTTATAGTAATATGGTTCAAAATTCAGCAATTCAAGTGACTGCTGTACATAAGATATGTTTTGATAAGATGCCGGCAGTATCACTGGCTTTTTTCCTTTGTATTCTTCTACTGCCAATAAACGTGGCAAGGCATCTGTTAACCAGTGAAAATATTCAGGGCTGCGCTCATCAGTAATCCAGATACCTTCTTCAATTTTATGTGATGGCAAAAGGAACAGTAACAGTTTTTTAAAAAGCTTTTTACTTTTTAGCTCGAAAACGTGAGAGAATGATTTATGAAATTTTAGGTTTCCGGAGGTGAAAATAGTGTCTTTGAGCAGGCTTGCATCTTCAAAGACAGTAACATGTGTTGCATTAATTTCAACAGAAAATTCGTGCTCAAATAAACTGAGGTCTTCCTTTAACAGGTTGACAGGTTCCTTCCTCTGCGAAATGTAAGAGCTATGCACGGTCTTGGTCAACTTCATATTGGCAAAAGTAATGAATTGTTAACATTAAAGCATAGTACTTCCTTATGAGGAAATCCACCAAATTTTAATAAAGAACAGGTCAGTTTTTATGCTGTAATTCAAATTCGTATTTATATTTTGCAGGCCTGCTTACAAAACCGCATAAGACTACACGTTACTAAATGTGATAAAAATCTTGTTTGAGCGGGGTAAAATTAAAAACAGAAAACAAATATGGCTTCAGGTATTTTTGCAATTTTAGATGATATAGCTGCGTTAATGGATGATGTTGCAGTGGCAGCAAAAATTGCGACACGAAAAACTGCGGGTATACTTGGTGACGATTTAGCTGTAAACGCGGAAAAAGCTACTGGTTTCCTGTCATCACGCGAAATACCTGTACTCTGGGCCATTACAAAAGGTTCATTGTTAAATAAACTGATCATTGTTCCTATTGCTTTACTGCTAAATGCTTTTTTTCCGGTCGCCATTAAATTTATTTTAATCATCGGTGGGGTATATCTGGCCTATGAAGGCGTTGAAAAAATAGTGGAGTATTTCTTCCCGCATGCAGAGGAAGGCCATGCCGCTGCGGAAGAAGAAAAACAAGATGATAAGGAAGCAGAAAAAGCAAAAGTTAAATCAGCCGTAACTACAGATTTTATTCTGTCCGTAGAGATTGTGATTATTGCACTGGGAACTGTTCTTGAAGATAGTTTAATGATACAGATTATCACGGTTTCAATTGTCGCACTGCTGGCAACAATTGGAGTGTATGGCATCGTTGCTATTATAGTAAGAATGGATGATACTGGCTTCAAGTTGATCAAACGTTACAATGATAAAGGTTTCCTTTCGGCTCTTGGACATTTGCTTGTAAAAGCACTTCCAGTTATCATCAGGATTCTCGCTGTGGTAGGAACAATTGCACTGATCCTGGTTTCAGGTGGTATTTTTGTACACAACATAGAATTCTTTCATCACTTTCTTCCAAATCTCCCATCAATAATTAAAGAGGCTGGTCTTGGATTGATTGCCGGATTACTTGCGGTATGTTTAGCCATGGGCGGTAAAAAAGTGGTTTCATTATTTAAAGGATAACTCAGTTGCACAATTGTTATATTGTCATAACTAAATATAATCTGTTATGCTCAATAGAATTCTACTCGTGTTGGTCATTTTCATTGTTACTATAACACTGAACGTACAAAACAGCTTCGCGCAACTTGAAAAAGGTAAGTTATTATTCGGTGTAGCTTATTATGACGAATATATGCCTTATGATCGTCTGGATAAGGATATCAAAATGATGAAGCAAGCGGGAATCAATGTTGTCCGTATTGCTGAATCTACCTGGAGCACCATGGAGCCGCAGGAAGGAGTGTATGATTTTAGCCATATTGACAGGGTACTTAATGCGATGCACAAAGCCGGAATCAGTGTAATTATAGGCACACCGACTTACGCGGTCCCCACCTGGCTAGTTAAAAAACATCCTGATGTTCTTGCCATTACGGTTAAGGGGCCTAACCAGTATGGCGTACGCCAGAATATGGACATTACTAACATACACTTCAGGTCTTACGCTGAAGCGGCAATTCGTAAAATGCTTGAACACATCAAAGACCATCCGGCTATTATTGGATATCAGGTAGATAATGAAACGAAATCATATGGAACCAGCGGGCCAAACGTGCAGGCACAATTTGTTTCCTACATGCAGTCAAGGTATCCTTCTCTTGATAGTCTGAACAAGATTTTTGGACTGGATTACTGGAGTAACCGGATCAATCGCTGGGAAGACTTCCCTTCGGTAAACGGAAGTATCAATGCGAGCCTAAATGCTGAGTTTGCCAAATTCCAGCGTTCGCTCGTAACCGAATATCTGGGCTGGCAGGCTAAGATTGTGCGGGAACATAAAAAGCGTGGCCAATTCATTACGCATAATTTTGATTTTGATTGGCGTGGTTATTCATACGGTATTCAAACTGAAGTTGATCATTTTGCCGCTGCAAAGGTGCTGGACATTGCAGGGGTTGATATTTATCATCCTTCACAGGATAAACTTACCGGGGCAGAGATATCCTTTGGTGGTGATGTAACCCGGTCAATGAAGGGGGGGCAAAATTACCTGGTGATTGAAACAGAGGCACAGGGCTTTCCGCAGTGGGTGCCGTATCCTGGTCAGCTGAGGTTGCAAGCATTTAGCCACCTGGCCTCAGGTGCAGATATGGTGTCGTATTGGCACTGGCACTCGATTCATAATTCGGCAGAGACTTATTGGAAAGGTTTGCTCAGTCATGATTTTGAACCTAACCCAACATTTGAAGAAGCGAAAACCATTGGTGCCGACTTCAAAAAGCTGGGTCCTGAGCTGGCTAACCTAAGAAAGAAAAATAACGTGGCCATACTCTTCAGTAATGAAGCCTTAACTGCCTACAACTCCTTTGGCCCAGGTAATTACAATAACATACTCCGCCCTATGTATGATGCATTGTATAATATGAATGTAGGAGTGGACTTTGTTGATCCATCTAACAAGGAAATAGAAAATTATAAGTTAATTGTAGTTCCGGCCTTGTATGCCGCACCAGATAGTTTATTGCGTCGTTTAAACCAGTTTGTGAAAAATGGAGGGCATGTAGTTTACACGTTTAAAAGTGGTTTTGCCGACGAACATAATAAAGTGAGGACAGTAAAACAGCCAGGTATTATCAGTGAGGCCTGCGGTATTACGTGCAATGAGTTCACAATACCTGAGAAGGTAGGGCTGAAGGACGATCCTTTTCATGCAGGGGACCAAAACCTGGTAGAAAAGTGGATGGAATTAATTACACCCACCACGGCGAAGGTCCTGGCTTATTATGACCATCCGGTATGGGGTAAATATGCTGCAGTAACCCAAAACAAATATGGTAAAGGCTCGGCGACTTATGTTGGCTGTGGAACCAATAATGCAGTTACAGAAAAGATTTTGGAAGGCGCCCTTAAAAGCGCAGGACTTTGGGGAAATGATCAGCTGCTGAAGTTTCCGCTGATTGTTAAATCTGGTATAAATGCACAAAATAAAGTGATCCATTATTATTTCAACTATTCTGCAGAGCCAAAATTATTTGCTTATCCTTATGCTAAAGGCAAGGCTTTACTGCCTGATGAAACGATCTCGCCGGGGGCGAAGATTGTTTTGCCGGCCTGGGGTTTCCAGATTATCAGGGAATTATAACCTAATATAAATGGCCTGTTCAATTTGAACAGGCCATTTATATCAATGTATCGAGATGTTGTTGTATCTAGATATCCTGATTAGTTTTTATCCCACCATACTTTAGATAGGAAAGAATCTCCATTAGATAAACGGCTAACTGCAGTTGTATAATTTGCATTATTCAATTGTGCTTCGCGGGTTGAATAGATAGCCCTAAGCGGTATATTCCCGTTGGTAGAACCCTGGTTGCTACCAGGGGTTAAAACTGGGTATCCAGTTCTGCGCCATTCAGCAAATGCTTCATAGTTTCTGCCAAATAAATGTATCCATTTTTGTGTTTGGATTTTATCCATTTTTTGCGCATCAGACAAGCCTGTAAAACTAAGGGCAGATGCTGTATAAGTAGCTGGTAAGGTGTTTATTGAATAAGGTGCCAGCTGAAATGCAGCGCTCACACCTGCCTTGAAAAACGTTTCGGCGTCTGCTGAGGAGGCACCCCAGCCCAAAAGAGCTGCTTCAGCTTTAAAAAAACTTACCTCAGAATATGTTAGTGCGTAGGCTGGTATTGGCGTAAATGCTGAACTGAACCATGTGCTTAAGGATGCTGTAGAATAATTATCCCTGATCACTTGTCCCAGTTGGGCATCAGTTAAAGCTACTCCAAGACCTACATAGTCAGGTGTCCCTGCTCTAACGCTGCTCAATGTAGGTTGTGCCAACAATGGCAGTCGCGGATCATTGTACTCCTTTAGCTTGCTCACCAAGGCCGCACCCAGATAGCGTAGATCGGAACTTCCTGTTAAGAATTGTCTTAACATTGGGTTTGCATTAACCGGCTGTGCGTTATTAAAAGTTGGAACAGCGGCATTGTCGGTATTCGCTGTAAACAATAATGCCGACTGCCCCATTGCAGATTCAACAGTTGTCCGAGCCAATGTTGGGTTGGCATAACGGAGGCGGAAACCCAGACGAAGTTTTAGTGAATTTCCAAATTTGCGCCATCTGGGAATACTTCCCCCATAAAAGAAATCTGCAGTGCCGTAACTCTCATCTCCATCAGTAAGCTGGCCCATTGCTGTATTAAGGTCATTGATCAGTGAAGTATAAATGCTTTCCTGCGTATCAAATGCTGGGGTAACCTGCAATGCATCGGTAGTTTTTGTAACCTGTGAATAAGGAATATCTCCAAAAAGATCGGTCATCCTTTGCCAGATGCTGATCTCATAAATTTTGGCAATTGCGAGTTTTGAGCGGCCTGAAGGATCACTTTCTCTGCCCCTTAGCTCGTAATTGATTTGCTTAAGGTCTTTAATCAGGGCATAATGTGTTTCCCATATCAGATCTTCGGAAGATTCGAGGTACCTGGAAACAGGAACAACCTGTCCACCGGCCCAATGTTGTACCCATGATCCAAATTTATTGTTGGGCAACTCGCCTCCTTCAGCGAACGTACCATCCCTCAAAACCCTGGAGAAAAGTAATACCGGGTCTATGGTGGTTACAGAAGTAGGGGGAGTATTTAGCTTTTCGAAATCTTTAGTGCAGGAAGTAAATACCATGGCCATCGTAAAGCCGAAGAGTACTGTCTGTATGAATTTTTTCATAAAATATATTTTTAAACGCTGCTGCGGTTGTTATTTAAAATGATAAGCTCAAATTAACGCCTATGTTCCTTAACATTGGTAACGAAGTAGATTCTATACCGATTGATGAGTTGGAAGTATTGAATGAAGATGCCTCTGGAGAAAATCCATCTGTTTTACGTTGAAAATAAAACAGGTTTCTGCCGTAAACACCCACTGCAACGTTTCTGATCTTTGACGTAGGAATGTATTTAGCAGGCAACTTATAACTCACACTGATTTCCCTCATGGCAATATAACTGGCGTCGTTGAGCATTTCTTCAGATACCATTACTTCTTTATCGCTGGCAACCATGTTCCAGTAGTCCTGCGCCTTTACGGTCTTTGTGTTTGCAACTCCGGTGCCCGACCAGCTACCGTCTGCATTTCTGGAGGCAACAATTCCTGAAGCTACGTACGAACCATCTCTACCTGCTATCGTTTTATTGGTGGTACCAAAAATAATCTCTTCGCGGTTGCTCTGTGAGAAGATCATTCCGCCTTGGCGGATATCTACCAATGCATTAAGTGTGATGTTTTTATAGGTAAACGTGTTAAAAAAACCACCAAGCCATTTTGGCTGTGCATTTCCAATAGTTTGGACTACGCGTCCGTTGCTGCGTAATGGAAGACCTGTGTCCGGATCTATTAACCTGTTGCCGTTTTCGTCCTTAATCCAGGCAAACTGTGTGCCTACCAGTTCTCCAAATGGGCGGCCTACCTGGGCCACTACATTTATTCCCCTATCTGATCCCATCAGAAATGTTTCTATACCTTCTGTTAGAGAAAGTACCTTATTGGCATTTTTGTTAAAATTAAATGTCGTTTTCCAGGTAAAGCCCGAGGCTGTTTTTACTGGCGTTGCATTTAGGGAAAGTTCTATCCCACGGTTGCGGATCTCGCCGGCATTGATCCTGTTCACACTGTACAAACTGGACGGCGCTATAGGAACATCGAGAATCTGGTTCTTGGTAGAAGCCTGGTAAGCGGTGAAACTAAAGCCTAACCTGCCTCCCCATAGTTCAAGGTCTGAACCAAACTCAATTGATGTAGTTAATTCATTTTTAAGGTTCTGATCAGGGATAATCGTTGTGAATGTGGCCAAAGGTATACCACCATGTGAATATTGGTCAAGGCTGTATGTTCCGGTTAACTGGTATGGATTGCCTGAACTTCCTGCCTGTGCAATTGATCCCCTGAATTTCAAGTACCTGATGGTGCTGCTTTGAAACTTGAAAGCGTCAGAGGCGATAAAACTTGCGCTTGCAGAAGGGTAAAAGAAAGAATTGTTATTTGCAGAAAGAGTGGACGACCAGTCATTTCTGGCAGATAGGTCCAGGAATAAATAATCTTTGTAGCTGATTTGGCCGGAGCTATAAACAGAGTTGATTTGTGATTGAACAAGGTCAAATACGTAAGAATTGGTCAGTGTATTATTAATTACATACAGATTTGGAACGATAAACTGGTTTCCGGTATTTCCTGTTTGACGTAGAGAACGGTTGAGATGACTGGCACCCACATTGAGCGTTACATTAAAATCTTCTTTGATCTTAAAATTACTGTTCAGTAAGGCATCAAAATTGTCTTCACGCACGCGGATAACGTTTTCACTCATGTCGCCCCTGCGGTTTAAACTCTGATAGGTATTTACTGCACGGTATCTTAAACGCTGGTCAGTATAAAAGTCTGTTCCGCCAGTAGTGCTCAGTTTTAACCACGGTTTTATATCATATGACAGTCTAAGGAAACCGATAACGCGATCACGGTGGTCAGTATTCCTGGTTTCATTGATGGTCCAGAACGGGTTAGCTGTAGAACTGTTTGTGGCATAGGTTTTTTCTAGGCCAACAACCGGATTAGAATAACCTAGTTGTCTGGATACATCCGCTGCGGTCCATTTGTACTGACTAAGAATATCCATTGGGATACTCCTTGGCTGACTGATCAGGAGATAAGCGGGGTTATCTGAAGCGTCAGACAGCGTTGGGCGGTTAGCTGCATCCTGCATGATGTAATTCAACTTCGCATCAAGGTGAAATTTGTCTGTAATAGCCGCTTGAGTACGGAGATTAAAATTATGCCTGTTGATAGTATTAGTTGGCACATATCCGTCTACATAGGTGTTATTGTATGAAAACCTGTAGTTAACTTTTTCATTCCCACCGTCAACGCTAAGGGTATTCACATACTGTTTCTCGGTTTGAAAGAAACTGCTATAAGTATCTGGCTGAGGTGTGAAAGACAATACATTTCCCCACGGATCTTCATAAGTCTGACCATCCATTTTTGCACCCCAGCTTGAACGTGTCAGGCGGTCGCGCCCTCCACTCAGTTTTGGCATTCCGGTAAAACCACCTGCAATAGCCTGCGCCATGGTCACTATACTTCCGTCTGATTTTCTGAAATTGGTGAAATCGCCATTTAATCCTTGTCCGTATTCGTTTTGAAAATCTGGCAGTACGAGTGCAGTTCCAATAGAAAAGTCAGACTTGAACTGGATATTCATCCCGGTTCCAGCCTTTCCAGATTTTGTAGTAATGAGAATTACGCCATTACTGCCACGCTGTCCGTATAATGCAGCAGCATTTGGGCCTTTTAACACAGACATGGTTTCAATATCATCAGGGTTAATGTTTGAAATTCCATCACCATAATCTGTTCCTCCCGAGCTGCTGGCGGCGCCGATGTTCTGGTTGTCAATTGGCACACCGTCTACTACATATAAGGGCTGACTATTCCCAATTAACGAGTTGTTACCCCTGATTACCACTTTTGAAGAACCACCTGATCCTGAAGATGCGCGGCTTACCTGCACGCCAGACACTTTGCCAGAAAGCGCATTGGCTACGTTTACTTCACTTCCCTGAGTCAGTTCATTTCCTTTAAGCTCTGCCATGCTGTATCCTAAAGCCTTTTTATTTCGCTTTATGCCCAGGGCGGTGATCACCACATCGTTCAGTTTTGTTGCGTCCTCTTCAAGGGTGATTGCAATAGAGACTTTGTCAAGCAGATTGATCGTGTAATTTTCCAGGACTTTCGTTTTATAACCAATTGAGCTGAAAGTGAAGGTATACCCTCCACCTTGTGGTATTCCCGCAGCGGAAAACAAACCTGAATTGTTTGTTGTGGTTGTACTTGTAAATCCTTTAGCCTTGTTTTCAATTTTAACAGACACTCCTGGCAGGGTGCCACCAGTTGCGTCCTTCACAATGCCGGTTACATAAGGTCCGGTTTGCCCACTTGAAGTTATTGGAATAAGCGCAAAAACGAGGCAGGAGAGGAGAAGGGTTCGCAATCCTCTTTTTGCAATTTTAGATAGAATTTTTTTCATAGTCATTTGATAAGTTTTGCATTGTTGGTTTAGTTAGTTGTTGTTGTTTGGGTATTTAGAGGTGACTTGTGGTTCTTTTGAATTTGTTTGGTTGAGGATTTTAAGTAGTAAACCTGGTTACGCATGGTGATGGTTAGGTCGTTTAACAGGGAGGTTTCTTCAATGATTTTGTTTGCGGTAAGACTATCACGGTTGAATGTCCCGGTGAAGTAGCGGTTTGAAATATCTTTATTCCTGTAGTGGATCTCGGTATCGAATTCCTTTTCAAGCAGAGAGTAGATATTCTGCAGGCTCTGGTTTTTGAAAATGATGGAAGACGCAGTAAGTTCTGTACTTCCCTTTTTTAGCATTTCGGTTTTAGGCTGTTTCTTATTTATCAGTCCAAGAGAGGCGAGATAGGTGTTTTTATTGACCGACAACTGCTGGCCGGGAAGAAGATAAACGGCTTTCATCTTACCTGACATCTCCTGGTCTTCTGGTTTTACCACCACTTTTCCTTCGTAGAGAACAATCTTTGTGTTGTTTGCATCTGGATAGGCGTAAACGATGAAATCAGTACCCAAAGCTGTGGTTACCATTCCGCTTGCGTACACTTTGAATGGTCGGCTTCGGTCTTTTGCTACTTTAAACCGTGCGCTGCCTTTAAGATAAAAGTTTCTCCCGTTGCCTTTAAAGTGTTCAGCATAACGGATTTCACTTCCTGGCTTCAATGTAATAAGTGAACCATCTTCAATTTTTAATTCAAGATCATCTTTTCCATAATTGATTTTTACAAGATTATACGAAAACTCCGCTTGTTTGGTTGACGGGGTAGGTGCCTTAGTTTGCAGCGTATTGATATATAGCATAATGATTAACGATGCTGCGGCTGCCATCCACCAGTAATACTGGCGTTTAGGATGATTAAATTTAAGGGTCGACCATATCTTTCTGCGTATTTCCGCAGACCTTTCTGTGGACAGAAAATGGGAATCATCTATTTGTTCCCACTTCTGCACAGGAAGTAGCTCATCCAGTAGATCGGGATGTTCCAGCAAATGTTTTGCAACAGCCTCCGACTCATCAGCATTGCATTGGTTCTTTATAAATTTTTCGAGTAGCTCCCTGGTGATTTCCATTT
>Ga0247816_10000515_pt1 | contig 21504 bp, 23 predicted proteins | sample UWRJL209509C1_FD_179930 | JGI IMG/M metagenome (GOLD analysis project Ga0247816, IMG submission 179930) | Plant litter microbial communities from Arlington Agricultural Research Station in Wisconsin, United States - UWRJ-L209-509C-1 | ecosystem: Environmental > Terrestrial > Plant litter >...
CCCTCATGGTGGACCTCCTCCCTGAAGGAACTAAAGAGCTCACACTTGACGCACTGTTGGTAATTGACGGTGACAACACTACTGTCGGCACTCCAACGGTCAAAGATGTGAAAGTAACCGCTAAAGTTCTCGTAGAAGAAGTAAAGGCTGACAAAGTTCTTTACATCCGCTACAAGGCAAAAAAGCGTGTTCACAAAGTGAACGGTCACCGCCAAAAGTACTCAAAGATTGAAATTACTTCAATCAAGTAAGCGCTCAGCGCTAAAAAACCTCTCGTATTGCACGGGAGGTTTTTTTATTTGTCGCTATTTCTCCTTTTAAAGTTCATGCCGATTTAATAATTGAGGTGTTTAATAAGCGTATGGCGATGACGATGGATCAACTTGAGAGGTATATGATATCAGAGGTAGAGAACCTTCATATTAAAATTGATTCAGCATTTGAAATGCTCAGTAGCCAAATAAAAGAGTTAGCCGATCACATGACGCTCCGCTTTGATCGTATAGAAAAACAACTCGATCAACACAACCTACGAATCCTTAGTCTGGAAAATAGTTCCAATAAACGTAAGCCCTAATACTGTTCGCGTGGTATAATTATCACTAATGAACGAGGGTAAAAACTAACATGGCGACGGTCATTGCTATTACAAATCAAAAAGGAGGGGTAGGTAAGACCACCACTTCGATTAACTTGGCATACTTCTTGGCCAAGGCGGGTAAAAAGACCCTTCTTATCGATTTCGACCCTCAGGGCAACGCGACGAGCGGGCTTGGTATCGATAAGACCGAACTGACGAGTACGATGACCGACGTCGTAAAGGGTGACCAGGCGCTTGAGCAAATCATCATCAAGACGGAGCACAAAAACTTATGGCTCGCGCCAACAACCTCTATTTTGGCCAATACTGAAGCCGAGATGGCGCAAATCGATAAGCGCTTCTCGCGTCTGAAGCTCGCACTCGATCCACTCCACGAAGTCTATGACTTTGTGATTATCGATAGCCCGCCAAGCCTTAGCCTCCTTACCGTTAACGGGCTTATTGCGGCTCGGTATGTGCTGTTGCCGGTCCAGGCTGAGTTTTACGCGTTAGAAGGCCTTGGGCAGCTCCTTGAGACTATGAAGCTGGTACGTAAGGGTATGAACCCGGGCCTTGAGCTTCTGGGTGTGCTACCGACAATGCTCGACTCACGTACAACGCTTAGTAACCAGGTCCACGCTGAGATTAAGCGTCACTTCCCAGGTAAGGTGTTCGATACAACCATTCCTCGTAATATTCGTCTTGCCGAAGCGCCAAGCCACGGTATTCCTATTGGGGTGTACGATCGTTTCTCTAAGGGGTCACGCGCGTATAAATCGCTCGCTAAAGAGGTGATTGCTCGTGTCGAAGCTGCGGCGCAATTAGCAGCACCAGCTGCACAGCCGGAGCAGGCTTCATGACCGCGGCTAAAAAAGGCCTCGGACGAGGCTTTGAATCATTAATCCCAACAGGGCTTATCGACGATAGCTTTGACCCAAACAGTATTTACGACCCGACTGCGCAGCAAGACGAAAAGGTAAGTCGCGAAGGTACACTGCCTATTAGTGCGCTGCAGGCTAACCCTGATCAACCACGTCGTCACTTCGACGAAGAGGCTCTTGAAGAGCTTGCTGCATCACTTAAAGAACACGGCCTTATTCAGCCAATCGTTGTTACGCCAAAAGGCGATGCTTACGAAATTGTTGCCGGTGAGCGTCGTTTCCGCGCCTCTAAAATGGCCGGACTTACAGAGGTACCAGTCATTATTCGCTCAATGTCTGGTCAAAATCAGCTTGAAATCTCCCTTATTGAAAACATCCAACGCCGCGACCTTAACAGTATTGAAACTGCGACGGCCTACGCCAAGCTTCGCGATCAGTTTAACCTCACTAATGATCAAATCGCACAGCGCGTGCATAAATCTGCGCCAGCCGTCATCAACACGATGCGTCTTTTGAAGCTTCCTAAAGAAGTTGTCGCCCTTATTGCCGAAGGCCAGCTTAGCGAAGGCCAGGCTCGACCACTTATCGGTCAAGATCCAAATATTATTGTCAAAACCGTTCCACGCATTATTGCCGAAGAATGGAGTGCTCGTAAAGTTGAGCAATTCGTCGTTAACCTCAAAAACGGTGACGAAACTGGCGTACCAGCAAAGAAATCTGCTGTTGAAAGCCAACACGAAGCCGCGATTGAATCACTTCGCACTCGCCTCGAAACAAAGGTGAACATCCGCACCAACGCTAAGGGCGCTGGTAAGATTGTAATCAACTTCAAGAATCAAGACGATCTCGACCGTATTCAAGAGTTACTCGGCTAGCCTAAATCGGCGCCGCAGCCTCAAAGGACACTATCGCGTAACCAAAAAACAGTAAGGCGTTGAGACCCTTACTGTTTCTTGCGTGAAGCTAGTTCCGTGAGGCTACGGTGTCGGTTTAGGCTGGTGGATAAACCTAGAACGTTCGGATCGCAGTGAACGGGAAGATACGCATTGCTACCGGCCCAATAACGTCGTAAAGGGGGATGGTTCCCATACCCTCGCTGCCATTACGGGAGTCGAAAGAATAGTTGCCTTCGCGGTGGTCACCAGAGACGAAGAGTTCGCCAGCTGGAACGACTTTATCGGCGGTTCCGCTAGTTGGACTACCTGGTTCGCCATTATTAAATTCATCTGGGTCAAAACCGTCAGGGTTGGCGTCGTTATAAACAATATAGCCACCATCTTGTAGGGTGACCCGTTCGCCAGGGAGTCCGATGACGCGCTTAACGATATATTCGTCTTCCATACCAAGGCTAAAGCGGGGATTCTTGAAGACAATAACATCACCACGTTCTGGTATGTATGTTTCGCCCTTAATTGAGGCAATCGTTACTGCGACGCGATTTACGACAAGTCGATCACCGGTGAAGAGTGTACTTTCCATGCTTGGCCCGACAACATTGTAGCTGCGAAAGATAAATGTATTGATTAAAAGCGTACCGATAACGACACAGATAACAAAAAGAATAAGACTTGCGACGTCTTTAAGTGCGGGGTGACGAGTAAAAAAAGAGGCTTCCATTAACTTGCTTTATTATACGCGAGTGAGGGGTCAAAAGCCATAAGTGCAATTTGACAACAAAGACATGACCTAAATTGAGGGTTTTCGCGTATAATAAGTAAAAGTTTTATGAATAATAAAAAGTCATCCATTGACGGGTTTATACCTCGCAGGCCCGGCAGCCAGATTGGTGAGCGACACACGGGTCGTGCGTCTGTTAAGCCTACCCCTCGCAGGGAACTAAAAGCTCAAGGTAATCCGCAACAAACAGCCATTGGCGCACCACGTCGTGGCAGGCATGTTGGGCAGCCACTTCCGTCAACTGGACGTTCTGATATTGATGACTCTCTTCGCGAGCTCGATGAGCCGCACGAACAACCGTCAAAGAAAATGTCTCGCCGCGATAAGCGACACCTCAAAAAAGAGCATCGTACCCGTAAGCAGAAGATTCGTCGACGCATTATCTTAACGATTGTCTGGCTTCTCGTTGCTATTCTTGTTGCTGTTGGCGCATTTGTCGCTTACAAGGCTATTAATGCTGGTGGTAAGGTGCTGCAGGGTAACATTTTTGATATCGTTCAAAACCAGCCGCTGAAAAAAGATGAAAATGGGCGGAGTAATTTCTTAGTCTTTGGTACCGCTGAAGACGACGAAGGCGGAGAGCACGGCGGTGCTAACCTGACTGACTCAATCATGGTTGTCAGTATCGACCAGGAGAAAAAAGACGCCTACATGCTCAGCTTGCCACGTGACCTCTGGGTATCATACGAAATGCCAGCTGGTGAAGCGTGTACGGTTGGCTACCAAGGCAAGCTCAACGCTCAATACTTCTGTGCATCAAACGATGGCCAAAACGAAAAAGCCGGCGCCGAAGCGCTGAGCGAAAAGGTAGGTGAAATCACCGGCCTCGACGTGCAATATTATGTACACCTTAACTTTACCGCTGTTGTAGAAGCGGTAAACGCAGTTGGCGGCGTTGATGTCACTATTAAAAGCAGCGACCCACGCGGTATTCTTGACCGTAACTTCGACTGGAAGTGTGGCTACCGATGTCACTTCGTTAACTATCGAAATGGCGAAAAAGTCCATCTCGACGGCGAACACGCCCTCGCCTTAGCTCGTGCTCGTAATGCCTCTGGCGGGTATGGCGTTGGCGACAACTTTGGGCGTGAGCAAAACCAGCAGATGATTATCAAGGCACTCCTTGAAAAAGCCGTCAGCGCTGGCACACTCACAAACCTCGGTGCCGTTACTGGCCTGATTGATGCGATGGGTAACAACCTTCGTACAAACATCGAAACAAAAGAGGTTCGTACGCTTATGGACTTTGGTACAAAGCTTCCTGGCGATAAAATTATGTCACTCAGCCTCGTTGAAGAGGGTAATATGCTCGTGACAACTGGCAACTACAATGGGCAAAGTATCGTTCGTCCTATTGCTGGCCTCACTGACTACCGTGACATTAGGGCGTATGTCGACCGTGAACTTTCAAGCGATCCATTCGTTAAAGAAGAGCCGCACCTTACCGTTCTTAACGGTAGTGGAGAAGCGGGTATTGCACAAACACTCGCCGACAAGCTTACCGACAAAGGCTTCATCATTGATGCTGTCGATAATGCTCCTGATGGAACCTACCAGGCCGTTGAGATTTACCAGATTAGTACCGAAAAGACAGCAACCGCTGCGAAGCTCAAAGAGATGTACGGTGTCGCTATTAAAACAACAGCTCCACCGGTAAGTGTCACTGGTCAAACTGACTTTGTCATTATCGTTGGTGACGCAAGCATCGCTCGATAGCGCTGATCATCCCGCGAAGCGCATTGGCATGGTATAATAAAAACACGTATGCATTTTCTTAAACTTGTTCGTAAACGTTCATTCCTGAGCGAACTAATCTACACTGCGCTTAACGTAGCGCTCGCCGTAGGTGTGTTGCTTGTCGTCCTGTTTACCCAATCTATATGGCTTGCTATTGCGCTTGTTGCGCTCAGTAAGTGGCGCGTCTTTGCTGTCCGTCCTCGTTACTGGTGGGCTAATCTGCAGTCTAATATGGTCGACTTTATCGTCAGCGTCAGTATCGTCGTCCACATGCTTACTATTAACGACGCTCAAATCGATAGCAGCGCTAAGCTCCTGCTACTCGTTCTCTTTACACTTTTGTATATTGGGTGGCTTCTATTCGTCAAGCCGCGCTCAAAGCGTTCGTACGTGTCCGCTCAGGCGGGGATTGCCACCTTCCTAGGGATGGCCGCACTATTCACAATCTCATTTAACTGGCCAGTTTCTATTGTTGTTATCCTTGCATGGCTTATCGGTTACTCGGCCGCACGTCACATTATCAGCTCTTATGACGACGAAACCTACAGCTTCTTCCTCGCACTCGCCTGGGGTACTGTTGTCGCCGAAGTCGCCTGGGTGTCGTACCACTGGGCAATTGCGTATCCGTTGCCAATCTTCCCAAGCCTCATGGTTCCGCAAGTTGCTGTTGTTATCTCACTGGTAAGCTTCTTAGCTTATAAAGCGTACGACTCTTTCTACCACCATGCAAAGATTCGCATGACAGATGTATTATTGCCATTGCTCTTCACGGTCAGCGTCTTGCTTGTTCTGCTAGTTGTTTTCAACCGCGTCGGTACGGCCATCTAGGTAGACGGGGCGAGTGCGTTCGCGCTACTCCTCGAAACTTGCTTCACGCATATAAAAATAAGGGCCTCTGCGCCTTATTTTTATTGGTTACGCGAAAGTGTTCTTGGAGCAGCGCGAAGCGCACTCGCCTCGGCAGAGCTAGCTGTTACGAGAGCTTTTCAAACAATAAGCCGTAATCGCGCTGTTCGTGAAGCACGAGGCCATACTTACTGGCTTCTTTTTTAATTGCAGGGTGCTGCTCGGGGTCGGCTTCGAGGATAATCTTGCCGCCGTGTGCGAGTTTTTCTTTTGTTTGCGCTAAAAGCTCGAAGATAAGGGCGAGGCCGTTGTTCGTGGCGAATAAGGCGGTGGCTGGTTCGTGGTCGGTTTCAGGTGAACGTTCCCATTCTGGGTCAACGTACGGGAGGTTGGCGACGATAATGTCGGCAGCGAATGGGTATGAAGTCAGAAGGTCGCTTTGCATGAGCGTGACGTCTGCCTTGAGGCTCTGCGCGTTGTCCTCTGCAATAATGAGCGCATGTCGACTCATATCAACGAGCGTGACGTCGAGTTCTGGGTGAAGCAGCTTTGCGGTGATGCCAAGGTTGCCGCTGCCTGTACCGACGTCGACAAGACGAAGTGGTCGCTCTGCAATGAGCGATTCGTTCTTAGGCAAGCTCTCTTCGATTAGCTCAATTAGCGTCTCTGACTCGGGGCGGGGGATAAGCGTTGCCGTCGTTACCTTAAAAGTGTAGCGGTAAAATTCTTTGTGCCCAATAATATACGCCACAGGGACGCGGTCCAGGCGTAAATCAAGGCGAGCGTTGGCGATTTCAAGTTGACGACCATCAAGTTGCTCATCGATATGACCGTGCAGCCAGGTGCGTGGCTTTCGGAGGGTGTGGGCGAGTAGCAGCTCTGCGTCGAGGCGAGCTGAAGGGATGTCTGAGGCTTGAAGAAGCTTCGTTGCCTTGGTCAGCCACTCGGAAATAGTTGGGATTGACTTATCTACCATATATGACGTAGTGTATCACAGTTTGCTGATTAGCTGGCGTTTTGAACGGCGAGCTCGCGTTCGTAGGCCTGTAGGTGTTCGACGAGGTCTTCGATTTGCCCGTTCATAGCTTGTGGAATGCCTGATCGGCTATAGCCGATGCGGTGATCAGTAATGCGATCTTGAGGGAAGTTATAGGTGCGGATTTTTTCTGAACGGTCACCAGACCCAATAAGGCCACGACGCTCGGCACTGAGCTTGGCGTTTTCTTGATCAATCTTTTGTTGCATAAGGCGGGCACGAAGCACGCTCATGGCTTTTTCTTTGTTCTTGATTTGAGACTTTTCGTCCTGGTTGGTAACAACGAGGCCGGTAGGGAGGTGAGTAATACGGACGGCTGAGTCGGTGGTGTTCACTGATTGACCACCGTGGCCACCGGCGCGGTACACGTCGATCTTAAGGTCGTTCGGGCCAATTGCAACATCGGTTTCTTCAGCTTCGGGAAGAACAGCAACGGTAATAGTACTTGTGTGGATGCGGCCCTGGCTTTCAGTTGCAGGCACGCGTTGTACGCGGTGAACACCAGATTCAAACTTAAGTTGTGAGTAGGGTGAGTCACCCTTAACTTGGAAGACAACTTCTTTGTAGCCGCCGGTATCGTTGGCGCTTTCGCTGATAAGTTCGGTACGTAGGTTGTGCGACTCGCAGTAGCGAAGGTACATGCGGTAAAGCTCTGCCGCGAAAAGGCTCGCTTCATCACCACCGGCACCGGCGCGAATTTCGACGATAACGTTTTTGTCGTCATTAGGGTCTTTTGGTGCAAGCATAAGAAATAGCTCTTGTTCGATCGTTTCAAGCTGCTCCTCGGCATCGGCTGCTTCGGCTTTTGCAAGCTCGGCGAGTTCGTCGCTTCCGCTGGCAAGTTCTTTTGCTTCAACGAGTTGCGCTTCAAGGGTTTCGCGTAGAATTCCTTTTTCGAGAATGTTTTGTAGTTCGGTAAGGCGTTTGTTCTTTTTTGTGAAATCAGGGTCGCTGTACGCATCAGGGCGCGAAAGAAACTCATCGAGTTGTTGCTTCTCGGTTTTTAGCTCATCAATGTTGAGTGAAATTTTTGGCATAATTATCCATTATTATAGCAGATTACCTCTGTTTTGTCATGAACGGCTCGTTGGTTGCTGCCTGCGCGGGTATTAAAAAATAGCCTCACAGGGAGGCTATTTTTGTAAGAACGGTGACTATTTGTCAGACTTGCGTGCTTTGTTAGCAGCAGCTTTCTTAGCTTTGTTTGCAAGCTCTTGCTTACGAGCTTCAGCCGCAGCGGCGCGGTTCTTGAAGCGGTCGACGCGACCTTCGGTGTCGATGATCTTTTCTTCACCAGTAAAGAATGGGTGAGATGCGCTTGAGATGTGCACTTTAACAAGTGGGTACTCGTTGCCGTCTTCCCATTTAACTGTTTCGGTGGTTTGTGCAGTTGACTGAGTCAAGAATGCAAAACCGGCGACCTCGTCGCTAAATACGACAGGACGATATTCGGTTGGGTGTAAATTGCTTTTCATAATCTGACCTATTGTATCTGAAAAAAAGCTGTTTGTAAAGGGTGGACGAGGCTTACTTGGCTTTTAGTGATGTGGGCTGACGCTCCTCGCGACGCTTACGTCGGATACTGCTAATAAAGGCTGCCCCAATAAAGATGATACCGATGGTTCCGGTGATGATTTCGTTGACGTGGTAGCCGACGCTAATAAGCAGAATGACCGAAAGCGCGCCGATTGCCCAGTGGGCGCCGTGCTCGAGGTAGACGTACTCGTTGAGTGAGCCTTTTTTAACGAGATAGATAGTGATGGAGCGGACGAACATAGCGCCGATAAGCCCGAGGCCTAGCGCGATAATAATAGGGTCGGAGGTAATAGCAAAGGCGCCAATAACACCATCGAAGCTGAATGACGCATCGAGTACTTCGAGGTACAGGAATAAGAAGAAGCCAGCTTTTCCGGTCACGCGTACGAGTGTTGATGGGCCTTTTTTCTTCGCTGCTTTGTCTTCTTCACCAAGCTTTTCGTCGAGGGTGTTCTCGAACAATGCGCCTAACCCGTTAACAACAATATAGGTAAGAACACCGAGGATACCTGATACGAGGACGATGTTTGGATCTTTTGCCCAAAACTCAGCAGCAACAACGAGCAGTGTTAAGGCGACGACAATACCAACTTGGTCAAGCCGGCCAATTTTGGCGAGTGGGTCCTCGATCCAGCGGAGCCATTTGATGTTTCGTTCTGTAAGGATGAAATTAAGAAACAGCATCAGTAAGAACATGCCGCCGAAGGCTGCGATTTGTGGGTGAGCTTCGGCCAGGATATAGCCGTACGTGCCTGGTGTGTGAACGTCACCTTGTTGCATGGCGAGTTGGAGTGCCTCGATAGGGTTGAGGTTTGCAACGACCCCAACAATAAGCAGCGGGAAGAGGAGTCGCATACCGAAGACGGCAATAAGGATACCAATGGTAAGGAACATTTTTTGCCAAAAATCGCTCATGCGACGAAGCACCGTCGCGTTGATAACGGCGTTGTCGAAGGACAGTGAGACCTCGAGGAGGCCAAGTACGACGCATAAGAAGAGTGCCTGCCAGCCACCGTACATATACGCAATAATAAACGCTACTAATGTAACGGCAAACGACCAGCGAAATGTGCTCCAGATCATCGAATTCATATTCAGTCGTTAGTATACTAAGAAAATATAAAAAAGGTGTTTATTTTCATGACCAAGATTCGACGATTTCTGTATATCCGTGTCGCAAAGCCCGTACTCTTTTCGTTTACTCCCGATCAAACACATGCAATGACAATGAAGTTCTTGTTTTTAGCCGGCGGAGTACCAGGTTTGGCGCGTACTGTTCGGGCGTTTTCGGTTCGTCGCCACCCTGAGCTTGAAATTGACTGGCGAGGCATGCATTTCTCGTCACCGGTTGGCTTGTCTGCCGGGCTCGATAAAAATGGCCAGGCTGTTCCGCTCATGAAGGCGGTGGGGTTTGGGTTTAGCGAGGTAGGCTCAGTGACGGCTCGCCGTTGTGATGGCAACCCAAAGCCGTGGTTTTACCGTTTACCAAAGACGCAGTCATTAGTAGTGCACGCTGGGCTCGCCAATCATGGCGTCGATACTATCTTGCTGCGCTTAGAGCGATTAAAACCGGCTATTCGCGATACCTATCCGACAGTACTTTCCGTTGCGCGTACTAACGACGAGCGTGCTTCAAGCGATGAGGCGGGGATTGAAGATTTCATTAGTACCGTCAAAAAAGCTCTTGCGTCTCAAGCTGTGCAAATTATCGAACTTAATATTTCGTGTCCAAATGCATTTGCGGGGGAGCGATTTACCGATCCGAAGCTATTTGCCGCGTTGCTCGCCCGGGTCGCCGCGCTGAAGCCGACGAAGCCCGTGTTCATTAAAATGCCAATCGAACTAGGCTGGAAGAAAACAAAAGCCCTCATCGATATTGCCGTTGCTTCAAAGGTAGTGAGTGGGCTTGTATACGGTAATCTCAAGAAAGATCGTCGCGACGTGGACTTTAAAGAAGCCCTTCCCGACAGTGTTGCCGGCGGGCTTAGCGGTGCGCCGACCCAGAAACTCAGCACCGAACTTGTTTTCAATACCTACAAAGCCTACGGTGATCGATTTGTCATCGTCGGTGTTGGCGGCATTCTTACCCCAGAAGATGCCTACGAAAAAATTAAAGCAGGCGCAACATTTGTCGAATTAGTTACCGGGTTGATTATGAACGGGCCACAATTTATCGAAGAGGTGAATGCCGGCCTTACGAAGTTTTTGAAGCAAGACGGGTATTCACATATACGCGAGGCGGTTGGTGCCGCGCACCGACTAAAATAGTCTGTACTCGCTGCGAGTCACCCCTGGACAGCCCCTCAATTTCTTGCTATAATAGTAAGGTAACGATTTTTAATGAAACACCTATTCGCAGTTACTCCTGAACTATCAGGCGCGAATGGGGAAGTAAAAGGAGTAATATCATGGCTGTTGAAGTCGATATTAAACAGCTGCTTGAAGCTGGTGTCCACTTTGGTCACAAAACAAGCCGTTGGCACCCTAAAATGGCGCCATACATCCACAGCAAGCGTCAAGATTCACACATCATTGACCTCACAAAGACCGTTGAAGGCCTCGAAAAGGCACTTCCTTTCCTTACTGCAACCGCAGCCGCTGGAAAGCCAATTCTTTTTGTTGCAACTAAAAAGCAAACAAAAGAAATCGTAAAGCAAGTTGCTGAAAGTCTTAACCAACCATACGTTACTGAACGTTGGCTCGGTGGAATGCTCACAAACGTGAACACTATTTCTGCACAAATCAAGAAGCTTAAAGACCTCGAGCGCAACATGGACTCAGGTGCCTTTGAGAAGAAGTACAACAAGCTTGAAGTACAGCGTTTCCAAGAGGAAATCGACGAACTCAACAAGAAGTACAGTGGTGTTAAAGACCTTAGCGGTAAGCCAGGTGCAATCTTCCTTATTGACGTTCTCGGCGACGTAAACGCAATTAACGAAGCAAAGAACCTCGACGTTCCTGTTGTCGCACTTGCTGACACAAACGTTGACCCAACTCGCGTTGACTACGTTATTCCTGGTAACGACGACGCAATTAAGGGTATCGCACTCATTCTCGACTACGTAGCGCAAGCTATTCAAGAAGGTAAGGGTGTAAGCAAGAAGGATAAAGAAGGGGAGGCGTAATCGTCATGGCTGTATCAATCGACGACATTCGTAAACTTAAAGAATTGACTGGTGTTGGCTTGACTGACGCTAAGAACGCTCTTGTAGCGGCTGATGGCGACTTCGACAAGGCGCTTGAAGAAATGCGCAAGAAGGGTCTTACTAAGGCTGAGAAGAAAGCCGACCGTGAAGCCCTCGAGGGTGTTATCGACAGCTACGTACACGGTGGACGCATTGGTGTTCTCGTGGAAGTAAACTGTGAAACAGACTTCGTTGCTCGTACTGATGGCTTCAAGGAGTTCGCTCACTTGATCGCCTTGCAGGTTGCCTCAATGAACCCAATCTACGTTTCTGAAGCTGATATTCCAGCCGAAGAAGTTGAGCGTGTTCGTAACGAAGCACTTTCAAACGAATCGCTTAAGAGCAAGCCAGCCGACATCGCTGAAAAGATTGTTGAAGGCCAGGTTAAGAAGCACTTCGCTGAAAAAGTTCTTTTGAACCAAAGCTACATCATGGAGGACTCTATGACTGTTGGGCAGTTCCTTAAAGAAACTGTTGCAAAGACTGGTGAGAACGTTGTGATCCGTCGCTTTAAGCGTATCGAACTTGGTGTAAACGACTAGGTTATACTGCATCTAAAAAAGACCTCCGTGATGGGGGTCTTTTTTTGATTACGGACGTTGGGGGAGTTGTAATACCTTACGGGCGGTATCGGTAAACGAAATCGGCGCTTCGGGGTGTCGCTTGTGGTGATTGGCGACTTCCCAGAATGTCTGACTGGTGCGGCCATCGTAGCGGTCATGTTCGACATAGCCAAGTCCGACAACAAAGTTAATGCGCGGATTAACGTCGCTATAGTCGCGGGCGATATCACCGTGAGCCGCGAAGAGTGTATCAATAAGAGGAAGGACTGTCCCATTGCCAAACGCGCGAACGTCGGCGGGGTTTGATCGGTCGAAGTTTTTGGAATTGTCAGGCAGCCAGATAGATATATCTTGGCCGTCGCCGGTGTCGTGTACGTAGGTTGAGGTGTCTGCGCTGAGGTGGTTGAATGTGTTTTTCGTATCGAGTAGGTAGTTGCGCAGGCTGCCGTAGTTAGCCATGGCAAAAGGGGTCGAGTTGCGCAAATCCCAGCTTGCAATAAAGGCGTTTGGTGTGGCTGGAGCGAGGAGCTCAAGCATGTCGCCAATTGATGGTATTTCGAGTGAGAGCTTGTTAAAAGCTCGCGCTACCTCTGTAATAACGTCTGCGTGCTTGGCGTGAGCGAGTGTGATTGCTCGTGTGTCGCTAGGGATTTCTCCGTAGGAGCTGTTAAAGGCAGTCTGGACGCCGCCGACGAGTTTGTTGTCGACAATAGCGCGGTGGGTCCAGGTAGTGTGGCGGCCCGGGTTCATGCGGCTTCGAATAAGCTGCGGCTCTTTTTGTTGCAAACCAAGGCCAAGTGCGGTGGCGCCAAGGTCGACGCGGTGGTGTTCGATATTGTTTTTGTAAAAGGCGAACCGGTCTACGTCGGCAGACTCCGGCTGGACGGTTGCGACGGCGCTGGCGTTATCTTTGTGCCATTGGTCGATTGCAAAGTAAACAATCCCATCAAAAGTAGGGGAGAGCTCGGCAAGGTCGTCATGGAGCGGTTGAAGAAAAGTGGTTGCTTCGGTGTTGAGCTTCTGGGCCTCGCCGTATCGTTCACGTTGTCGCGATACACCTGTCATAGTAGGTATATTATACCACTATATTTATAAAAAAGCAATGTCATTCTATCTGGTATAATAGGGAATATATTGAAAGAGGATACAATGTTCGACACAAAACCATACGAAGCCCGATTTACTGCCGCGATTACGCATTTCGAAGATGAACTAAAGAAAGTCCGTACCGGACGCGCTCACCCGAGTATGCTTGATAGCCTTCAGGTTGAAGCCTACGGTCAACGCATGCCACTTAACCAAGTAGCAAACGTTGTTGCTGCAGAAGCGCAGCTTCTTACGGTCACTCCATTCGATCCAAGTACGCTTCAGTCTATTGTTTCTGCAATTCGTGCCGACCAAAGCCTCGGTCTTAACCCAAGTGACGACGGACGCCTCGTTCGCGTTCCTATTCCGGCCCTCACCGAAGAGCGTCGTAAGCAAATTGTTAAACAAACCTCTGAAAAAGTCGAAGAAGTCCGTATTGCACTACGAAACGTTCGCCAAGACGCGCTTAAAGAAGCAAAGCGTATGAAAGATGCTAAAGAAATCTCAGAAGATGACCAAAAGCGTGCTGAAAAATCAATCGATGATTTAATGACGAGCCTTAACGGTAAAATCGACGCAATCTTTAAAGACAAAGAAAAAGAGATTCTAACGATCTAATGTCCGACGATACGACCCCACAGATTCCTCGACATGTGGGTTACATTGTTGACGGCAACCGCCGCTGGGCGAAGCACCACGGTATTCCTACGTATGAAGGTCACCTCGCGGGCTACAACACATTAAAAGATATTGCGATCGCGACCTTCGATGAAGGCGTTGAGTACATGTCTGCCTATGTGTTTTCAACCGAAAACTGGAAGCGTAGTGTCGACGAAGTGCGGAAGCTGATGGCGCTTGTACTGAAGCTCGTAAGTAGTGATTTACCCGAATTCCAGCGTCGCAACATTAAGCTAAAAATCCTTGGATCACGCGAAGGCGTTGACGCAAAAATCTTGAAAGCTATCGACAAAGCTGTCGATGAAACCGCAGGTAACACTGGTGGAATCCTTGCGCTCTGTTTCAACTACGGGGGGCAGCTTGAAATTACCGATGCGATTAAAAGTATTGTTCAGTCGGGCATTGCTGTCGAGGATATTACCGAAGAAACGGTAACACAAAATTTATACAGCCCAGAAGTGCCACCTATTGATGTTGTCGTTCGTACAAGCGGCGAGCAGCGCCTTTCGAACTTCATGCTGTGGCGCTCGGCCTATAGCGAATTCATCTTCCTTGATAAAAACTGGCCAGATATGACAAAAGACGACGTGACATCTATAATAAACGAATATACGCGCCGTCAACGTCGTTTCGGTAGCTAATACAGGGCGTAACAAAGAAATGACAGTCTAACGTGGAGGGAATATGTTGATCTTAGGAATACTTATTGGGCTATTTGTTTTAGTCTTGCTGGTAACATTGCACGAATTAGGGCACGCCATTGTCGCGCGTCGAAATGGTGTGGTTGTTGAAGAATTTGGCATTGGCTTTCCGCCACGTGCCTGGGCAAAAAAGCTCAAAAACGGCACACTCTTTACGCTTAACTGGCTGCCACTTGGTGGGTTTGTAAAACTCCAGGGTGAAAACGATTCAGCCTCAGGGAAGGGTGACTATGGCGCTGCAACCTTTTGGCAGAAGACGAAAATCCTGCTTGCCGGTGTTGCGATTAACTGGATTGTTGCCGTTCTCTTACTGACTGTTCTTGCCTGGACGAGCGGTATCCCTAAGATTATCGCTGACCAATTTAGCGTTGCTTCAGATACGACGGTTGTGTCGAGCCCGCTGCAGCTTGGTACGATTGTAGACTCATACCCAGCTGAAAAAGCAGGTCTGCAATCTGGTGACAAAATCCTGAGCCTTGCGGGTGAACCTGTAGCGACCGCTCAAGACTTTATTAATGCAAGTAAAGAACAGCGCGGACAAACGGTGCCTATCGTGTATCAGCGCGATGGGGTAGAGAGTACGGCGCAAGTGTCACTCCGTGATGCCGACTCGGCTACGTTTGGTGCTAGCCTTGCTCAGCAAGAAAGCCTTAAGGCGACATGGTCTGCGCCAATCACGGGTGCTGTTACAACAGCACAGTTTACTTGGGTCACGTTGCAGGGGCTTGGCGATTTGGTCTATAACTTCTTCGGTGGACTATTTGGACAGCTCAACCTTAATCAAGAAGCTCGCGATCAAGCATCTGCGCAGCTTGGCGAAGCCGGCGCGAGTGTCGCTGGCCCCGTCGGTATTCTAGCGGTCATTTTCCCAGCGGCAAGTGAGGCTGGTTTGTCGCAAGTCGTGTTCTTGGCGGCGATTATCTCATTAACACTAGCTGTTATGAATACACTTCCAATTCCTGCACTCGACGGTGGACGCTGGTTTGTTACGGCAGTGTTCAGGCTCATGAAAAAACCACTTACGAAAGATACTGAAGAAAGGATTCATGGCGCCGGCTTCATGGCACTCATGTTGTTGGTCATCTTGATTACAATCGCCGATGTTACGAAACTTTTCTAAGCGCAAGGCGCTGTACGTTGTAGCCTTGCCACTATGGGTCTTCTTTGGCTTTATGCTGGCGCAGGCTGTCTTTCTTGCACTTATGACAGGTGTTCAAGCGCTAGGCGTGCCGCTTGATAACATTAACCCAATCATCCTTAACACGGTTGGCGGGGCCGTTATCTATACGCTTGCCATCCTTATCGTTCTTGGTGTGCCGTGGCTTGTCAAGAAGCAGCGCACCACTGAAGGGGACCTAGGGCTCAAGAGCTTACCGACTTGGATGGATATCCTCTGGGCACCAGCTGGTGCGGTCGTCTACATTATTCTGACGACGATCGTTACGTCTCTCGCAATGGCGTTCTTGCCGTTTATCGATTACACCCAGGCTCAAGAGACCGGTTTTTCAGAGCTTGCGAATCAATCTGAATATATCCTTGCGTTCCTAAGTCTTGTTATTATTGCGCCGATTGCCGAAGAGGTGTTGTTCCGCGGCTATCTATTTGGCAAGCTCCGCAAGTATGCACCAGTGTGGGTGTCGATTCTCGTTACCAGCGCGCTATTTGCCCTTGTGCACTTCCAGTGGAATGTAGCGCTCGATGTCTTTGCCTTAAGTATTGTGCTGTGTTTGCTGCGTGTTGTTTCGGGCAGCTTGTGGCCGTCAATTTTGCTCCACATGCTCAAAAATGGCATCGCGTTTTATTTCCTCTTTATAAATCCAACGCTCCTTAGTACACTAGGAGGGTAATTATGAGAGTATCTACTTTATTCACCAAGACCCTAAAAAATGCACCTTCTGACGAGGTGGCTAAAAACGCCCAGTTATTAATCAGGGCCGGCTTTGTGTACAAAGAGATGGCCGGAGCATACGTGTACCTGCCGCTCGGGCTTCGTGTCCTTGAAAACATTAAGCAAATCGTTCGCGAAGAAATGAACGCAATCGATAGCAACGAGCTTATTATGACCAGTCTACAGCGAAAAGAAGTCTGGGAAAAAACAACCAGGTGGAGCGATGACGTTGTTGATGTCTGGTTCAAGACGCGACTCAAGGACGACACAGAGGTTGGGCTCGGCTGGAGTCACGAAGAGCCAATCGTTGAAATGATGAAGAACTATGTTCATAGCTACCGCGACCTACCGGTAAGCTTGTACCAGTTCCAGACAAAAATGCGCAACGAGCTTCGCGCCAAAAGCGGCATTATGCGTGGTCGCGAGTTTGTTATGAAAGACATGTACTCATTTCACGCAACAAAAGACGATCTTGATGCATACTACGAACGCTCTATCGAGGCGTACAAGCGCATTTACGACCGCCTTGGTATTGGTGACGACACCTACGTTACCTTCGCAAGCGGTGGTGCGTTCACAAAGTTTAGCCACGAGTTCCAGACTATCTGCGAAGCTGGTGAAGATATTATCTACCTGCACCGTGCAAAAAATATCGCTATTAACGAAGAGGTGATTGACGAAGCGATCGTAGAGCTCGGCATCACTAAGGACGAACTTGAACAAGTTAAAACGGCTGAAGTAGGGAACATCTTCAACTTTGGTACGCAAAAGACCGACGAAATGGATCTTTACTACACTGATAAAGACGGTGTAAAGCAGTCACTATACCTTGGTTCGTACGGTGTTGGCGTGACCCGTGTTATGGGTGTTATCGCCGAGAAGCTCAGTGACGACAAGGGGCTTGTGTGGCCGGAAGCAATTGCGCCATACAAGGTGTATCTCGTTAGTATCGGTAACGTAGCCGAGCAAGCCGATGAGCTATACGAAACGCTCCAAAAAGCGGGCATAACAGTGCTATACGACGACCGAAACGAACGTCCAGGAGCTAAATTTGCCGATGCGGAATTGATGGGAATCCCATATCGTGTTACTATGAGCGAACGCCTTTTGTCAGAAAGCAAACTAGAATTTACGGTTCGTAACAGTGGTGAAACAGTGTTATTGACACTCGATGAACTGCTTGATAAAATAGCATAAATTAGAGACGCTAGCCCTGCTCCCTACGCTATATATAGTGTAGGGGGTTCCGCTATGAAAAAAGGGTGGCAGAAAGTTTTTAAAAGGAAAATTATATGAAGAAACAGTATCAAATTACCGCTGAAGGTAAGAAAGAACTCGAAGCAGAACTTGTAGAGCTTAAGTCACGTCGTGGCGAAGTAGCCGACAAGATTGCTGAAGCACGTGATTTCGGTGACCTTAGCGAAAACGCAGAATACGATTCTGCACGTGAAGAGCAGGGTCTCCTTGAAACACGCATCGCTGAAATCGAAGACATCGTTAACAACGCTGACATTATTAAGGCAACCAGCCGATCAACCATCGGTCTCGGTAGCCGCGTTGAGCTTAAAACAGGCGCTAAGAAGGTTGTCTACACCGTCGTTGGTCCTGTTGAGGCCGACCCACTTGAAGGCAAGATTAGTAACGAATCTCCAATCGGTATGGCGCTTTACGGTAAGAAAGTTGACGACAAAGTCACTATCACCACACCAAAGGGTGACATCTCTTACACAATCGTATCAGTAGGCTAGTCATATAGCCCAGCAATCTCACTCCTCGTCAATCGACGGGGAGTGTTTTTTATAAAAGCCTATTTGCCAGCCCGGTGAGCTATGCTATACTTAGTATAGTAATATCTTAAAACCAAAGGAATCATTCATGTCTACTATTCTTGTTGTCACAGGAAGTGTGCGACCGAACAGTGCCAACGAAAAAGTTGTGCCCCTCGTTACTGCAGAAATCGAAAAGCAAGGTGCAACAGCACACGTTGCAAACCTAGGCGAAATTAATTTGCCATTCTTCGACGCACCGCTGCCTCCAAGCTCGCCAGACTTTGAAATTACAAACGAACCAGCAAAGCAGTGGACGCAACTTGTTGCTGATGCAGATGCTGTCGTGTTTGTATCTCCAGAATATAACCACATGCTTTCTCCACTTCAAAGCAACGCAATCGACTGGATCGGTAAAGAGTGGGAAGCTAAGCCAATCGCTTTGGTTGGATACGGCTGGACTACTGGTGGTGGTCAAGCGCTTGATACTGCACGTGAGGCCCTCGCAGTTAACCTAAAGGCTAAGGTAGGTGAGACACAGTCAACACTCTTCTTCATGAAAGACCTTAACCCGGACGGTACTGTCGCAGAAAACGGTGAAGCAGTTGAGAAAATTGCGGCTACTGTTACCGAACTTCTTGCTAACAGTTAATGGTACTATAGATACATGAAGCGTATCGTTAGCGCGGCTTTCGCTGCCATCCTCGTGCTCAGCTTTGCCCTTGCCGGTACTAGTGCTGCACGCGATACAAACAACTTTCGAATAAGCTCGTACAATATAGCGTACGAGCTTATTCGCACTTCTGAGAACCGTTCTCAGCTTACGACAACCGAAGAAATCACCGCCGAGTTCCCGTCGACAAATCAAAACCGTGGCATTGAGCGCGCACTCCCAACTGAATACGACGGACATTCCGTGGGTCTTCAGGTTACAGCGGTAACCAATCAGGACGGCAAGAAGGTGGAGTACTCTACGACAGACCGTAATGGCATCTCGTTGCTCCGAATTGGTGATCCTGATAAGTACGTGCAGGGCACGCAAACGTACCGCATTACGTACGTCCAGCACGATGTCACTCGTGCATTTACCGATAATAACCGCGATGAGTGGTATTGGGACACAAATGGCACTGAATGGCGCGTACCTATCGACGCATTAAATGTGAGCGTAACTATTGATGAGTCACTCACTGCCGCACGAGAGGGCGATGCATGGTGTTACGCCGGGGCAGTTGGCTCCAACGAGCGGTGTACAATTGAAAACCCTACCCCTAACGTATACAAAGCGTCTGCGACGAACATGGGAATAGGTGAGAATATAACGCTTGCGCTGGGTTTTAAGCCTGACACCTTTGCTGCGTATGAAATGCCACTAAGTCAGAAACTATTTGAGGCGTGGGCTATTGCCCAAGCTATTACCGTTCCTGTCGCACTCGCGCTTCTTATCATCCTTATTGTTGTCGCACTCCAGCGACACTACCGCACAAAAGAGACCAGCCCAATTGTTGCGGAGTATATCCCACCAAAAGATGCCAGCATTACCATAGCCGCGCAATCTGTATCAGACAAGGCGCGTTCAGTGTTTACTGCTCAAATCATAGACCTAGCGGTGCGTCGCTATGTTGCTATTATCGAAACCAAAGAGAAGTCGACATGGACAGCCGCTGAATATGACATTCAAATCATGAAAGACCTCGGTGATTTGCGTGAAGAGGAGAAGGAAGTCCTCTCTGATATGTTTAGCCGCTTGCCAGATAGCGGTGAACGAATTTCATTTAAGTCACTTCGTAAAGACATGTCATATGTACACCGAACTGCCGATAACGCAGCAAAGGTGAAGCGCCTTATTAAAGATACCTACGGCCTACGCGAACACTCACCAGAGATCTCTCGCTACTTTTACCGATGGGGTAAATGGATTCTGTTGCCAGGCGTTTTGTTTGTTTCGATTCCGCTATTATTTGTCGCATTTTTGGCGTACATGATTGGCAAGTTTATCGAGCCACTGAACGACAAAGGGGTTGCGTTGCGTCGCTATGTGCTTGGCCTCGACCGCTATATCAAGGCTTCAGAGGCGGAGCGCCTCAAGTTCCTACAGGGCCCTGATACCGCTCAGAAGGTTGGGTTTGCTGTCGATACGAGCGATACAAGTCAGCTCGTAAAGTTATACGAACGAACCCTTCCATACGCAGTATTATTTGGCCGTGAAAAAGATTGGGCTATCCGTCTAGGTGAATATTACCAAACGGCTCACTCAAGTCCAGATTGGTATACAGGCATGTCAGTGTTTAATGCTGTCGCATTCAGTTCGGCATTGACGAGTTTCTCACAAGCATCGGCACAAGCAGGTGGATATAATGCAGGTTCAAGCTCATCTTCCGGTGGATCGAGTGGGGGAGGCTTCTCTGGTGGTGGCGGAGGCGGAGGCGGAGGAGGCGGCTGGTAAACAGCCGTCTTTTTTTGTTTGCGTTGCGTCGTCTCGATTTCATCTATTGACTTTTTATAGTACCTTGCATAACATAGAACTATGACAGAACAAGATAACAACCCAGAGTTGTATGCAGAGCAGCTCGCAACGCAGCTACGAAAAGGTTTTTTAGCTTTTTGTGTGCTGAAGACATGTTCGCACCAGCCAAAGTACACGAGTGACATTATTATGCAGCTTCGTGATGCGCAGCTTGTTGTGGTAGAGGGGACGATATACCCACTCCTTAGCCGTCTTCAGAAAGACGGGCTTTTGTCGCATGAGTGGCAAGAGAGTGAGCAGGGGCCACCTCGTAAGTACTACCGGACAACTGACTATGGCAATCAAGTCGTTACGCTCGTCGCACGGAACATCGCAAATTTAACCACAACACTTAAGAAGCTATAAGGAGAACGCAATGAACGAAATTACACGAATCCACATTGCAAAGGTCGCTTATGACGTTGAAGTCACGGCCAAGAAGCATTTAGAAAAATATATTAAGAGTCTCGAAGCGTATACTCGCGATGCAGAGGTGTTGGGTGATATCGAAATTCGTATTACCGAGTTGTTGAGTGAGCGTGGCGTTAAGGCCGGTGGGGTTATCTCTACTGCTGACGTTGCCGCTGTTCGTGAGCAACTTGGTGAACCATACGAGTTCGCAGACGAAGATGGTGATATTGCCGTTGGAAGTGTCGAAGATCGAGACGGTCGAAAGTTTTTCCGTAGCGTTGACGATGCAGTACTCGGAGGTGTCCTTAGCGGTATCGCAACGTACTTCAAGGTTAATCCTATGTGGACGCGCCTGATATTTGTACTTGTCCTATTCATCTCGTTTGGAACTGCCGCACTTGCGTATATCTTGCTTTGGATTATCGTA
>Ga0247816_10000517_pt1 | contig 21437 bp, 20 predicted proteins | sample UWRJL209509C1_FD_179930 | JGI IMG/M metagenome (GOLD analysis project Ga0247816, IMG submission 179930) | Plant litter microbial communities from Arlington Agricultural Research Station in Wisconsin, United States - UWRJ-L209-509C-1 | ecosystem: Environmental > Terrestrial > Plant litter >...
AGAGATCACTGAACACCTTAAGGTGAACAAGCACGACCACATGGCTCGTCGCGGTCTCGTGCAGATGGTAGGACGCCGCAAACGACTTCTCAAGTACCTTGAGAACAAAGACTTCGAAGCTTACAAAGCTGTTGTCGCAAAACTAGGACTCCGCAAATAGCGGGGTTCTTTTTTTATAAGGTATAATAGAACCACACCCACACGAGGTAAGTGCTGGATAGAGTTATTCGTATTGCGAATTACTGTACCCGTTACTTACTCGCGAAAAGAAGAGTGGGCTACAAATAAAAGAAGGAGGTTTTTATGCCAACAATCAACCCTTACGGTAAGGACATTATTACTGTTACCACCGAATATCAAGGTCGTCCATTGACCCTTGAAGTAAACCGCGTTGGGTTCCGTTCAACAGGAAGCGTGCTTGTTCGTTACGGCGACACTGTCGTTCTCGGAACAGCTCAGGTCGGAACACGACCAGTCGTTCTCGACTATTTCCCGCTTTCAATCGACTATGAAGAAAAGTTTTATGCAGCTGGTAAGATCAGTGGCAGCCGCTTTATTAAGCGTGAAGGTCGTCCAAGCGACGAGGCGATTCTTATCGGCCGTCTTATTGACCGTCCAATTCGTCCACTATTCCCTAAGGGATACCGCCAAGAAGTTCAGGTTGTGTCAGCTGTTTTGAGTCTCGACCCAAGCTTCCGTCCAGACATGATTGCAATGATTGCCTCAAGTGCAGCGCTTATGCTCACTGGCACACCATTCGACGGCCCGGTTGCAGGGCTCCGTATTGGTCGCGTCAACGGTGAATTTAAGGCATTCTTGAGCCCAGAAGAGCGTGACAAGAGCGACCTCGACCTCGTTGTTGCAGGTATCGAAAGCGGTATCACTATGGTTGAAGCTGGTGCCGATCAAGTTCCTGAAGAAGTTATCGCTGATGCACTTGAATGGGCATTCGAGCAATACCAGCCAGCAATTAAGTTGCAAAAAGAACTCGCTGAAAAACTTCAGCCAGTTGCTCGTGAATATACGTTGGTTCTCCCTGATGAAGAAATTCAAGCAACCGTTGATGCATGGGTTCACGGCAAGCTCGGTGAAGGTCTTCGTAAGGCATACCCAGAGCGCAACGAACTCGTCAACCAGCTTCGTTGGGCATTCCACGAAGAGATGGCTGCGAAATTTGAAGATAGCGCATACACACGCGACAAGTACGACGAAGCCTTTACGGTTGCGTTGCACAAAGACGTGCGCGATGGCATCGTGAACGCAAATGTTCGCCCAGACGGTCGTAAGTTCGATGAAATCCGCCCACTTTCAAGTGAAGTCGGTGTTCTTCCTCGCACACACGGGTCAGCAATCTTTACTCGCGGGATGACACAGGGTCTCAACATCGTGACACTCGCGCCACTGAGCTATGCACAAATGGTCGACACAATGGAGATTAATGACGGCGAACGTCGTTACATGCACCACTACAACGCGCCAGGCTACACTGTCGGTGAAGTGCAACGCCTTGGTGGCCCAGGCCGCCGCGAAATCGGGCACGGTTACCTTGCCGAACGTGCCTTAATTCCAGTGCTTCCAACTGAAGAAGACTTCCCGTACGCAATTCGAAGCGTTACAGAAATCATGAGCCAGAACGGTTCAACTTCGATGGCTGCAACATGTTCAAGCTGTCTCGCACTTATGGACGCAGGTGTTCCAATTACCGCAATGGTGAGTGGTATCGCAATGGGACTCATCATGGACGGCGACACGCCACACATCTTGAGCGACATCGCTGATGCAGAAGACTTTGCGGGTGACATGGACTTCAAGTCTGCCGGTACTGCACAAGGTGTCACAGCGCTTCAGATGGACATGAAGGTTCACGGACTTCCAACGAGCATTCTTCGCGAGGCGCTTTTGACCGCTAAGGTTGGTCGTGCACACATTCTTGAAAGTATGATTGCAACAATCGCAGAGCCTCGGACTGAGTTGAGCGAATTTGCGCCACGTATCGAAAAGATCAAAATCAATCCTGAAAAGATTGGTGCGGTTATCGGTAAGGGCGGAGAAGTCATCAACAAGATTACGAGTGAAACTGGTGCAGAAATCGACATCAAGGAAGACGGCCTTATTACTGTCGCTGGTGCTGACGCTGCGGGCATCGCCCGGGCAATCGAGTGGATCAAGAGCCTTACTGAAGAAGCTGAAATCGGTAAAATTTACCGCGGCCAAGTCGTCAGTATTAAAGATTTCGGTGCATTCGTGAACATCATGCCTGGCCAAGATGGAATGGTTCACATTAGCCAGCTTTCAGACGAACGAGTCGAGCAGGTGAGTGACGTGTTGACCGAAGGTGAGATGGTGAACGTGAAGCTTATCGGCATCGACGAACGCGGCCGTTTGAGCTTAAGTCTCAAAGACGCACAAGAGTAATATTTCTCAAAAAACTCAATCAAAAAAAGACCGCAGCAGCAATGTTGCGGTCTTCATTGTTTTCTCAGCAAGCACGTTAAGTTTGCTATAATAAAAGTACTACGAACATTTATTCAGGAGAGTGGTATGAATCCAAATACACCAGAATCAACTGACCAAGCACCCGTTACCGAAGCTCCAGTAGCACCGGTAGAAGCAGTAACAACAAGTTCAACAGGCGGAGTTCCTCCTCACCCAAAAAAGCCAATTAGCAAGAAAACACTGATCATTATCGGAAGCGCTGTTGGTGCTGTTCTTCTCGCAATTGTCGGAGTCGTCATCTTCCTTGCGCTCACGACCGTTTCAAAAGAAGATTACCGTAATGCAACACTGCAATACAACGAAGTCTCTCGGGCATCATCTTCATTAACTCGTGAAGTGACGTCACTTTCATCAGGCCTCAGTCGCTCAACCGATACTGAATTTAGCGCAGCAACAAAAGATGTTGAAGACGGAATCGCAAAGATCCGAGATGAACAGAAAAAACTTTCAGGCGAAAAGGCAGTAACTGTTGGTGAAGGAAAAGAATTGTTCACCACTTTTGATAAGAAGGTTGGCGACTACACTGCGTACGCCGATGAGCTTCTTGCCTCTGTAAAGATTCTTCGCCCAGCAATGGCAACGTGTGAAAAGATGCGATCAGAAACCGAAAACGCTGGACGTCTTGCATCTCTTAAAGCGTGTTCAAAGGCGCTTAACGAAACAAAAGATCTTCCGAACGCTGAATTCAAAACATTCGTCACTGTTCTCCAGGAGTCATACAGTAAGTATGCTGTCTCATACGAGAAATCAATTGCTTTAACTGCACCATTTGGCGCGCAGAACGCTGAGTACAAAGTACTTCGTGACCAAGCAAGTGATGCGCAAAAAGATATCACAGCTGCTTCACGAGAGTTTATGACAGCTTTGACTGAGCGTGACAAAGAGGTGAGTGTGAAAGAATCTGCTGATGCACTCGGTAAGTTTCTTACTGAACAGCAACGCAAGTAACAGAGCCTCATATTAAAAATAGTCCCTGAGGGGACTATTTTTTTGTTGGTCATCAAGACGGGAGGTTATTCGTAGAAAGTAACGTCGTCATCGTTGGCTCGTTCTCTGCTCTCCTGAATTTCATTCTGCGCGGCTCGTTGTCGATCATCTTCGGCGCGCTGCCATTTGCGCAGTTGCTCTTCGGTTAAAGCCTCTTCTCGAGTCTGGATATGGTGGTCTCGCGTATTGAGTTCGGTGTGGTCAGGAAGAGCTCTCTTCACGGCCTCATTGCCCATGATGTGCTCGAACGCTTCCTTTGCTTCCTTTTTCTTCTCGAGTCGTTCTATATATTCCTGTCCGAGTTGGTCGACATCTCTTGGCTTATCTAAGTAGCTACCCATAATGCAAATGATCCTTTTTGTTTTTATTGAACTATGATTACATGATAGCATTTTATGTTGTTTTTGTCAATATACAACAGGGGTGAAAAGGTGTATAATAGAAGAATGAACACCCTCGAGAAGCAAGTAGCAATGCAAGCAATAGCAGATCGCATTATTGAGCAAAACGTCACGCCCGAACTTGCCCAGCAGGCAATACAGCTGGTGATTGGTGACGGCAATCTTGATGCCGACATTGTTTTTATTGGCGAGGCCCCGGGTAAAACAGAGGACGAACTCGGCCTTCCGTTTATGGGTGCAGCAGGGAAGTTGCTCAATGAGATGCTTGAGGCAAACGAGATGATTCGCAGCGATGTCTATATTACGAATGTTGTGAAGTACCGACCGCCCAAAAATCGAGACCCTTCAAAGGCCGAAAAAGCTGAATTTTTGCCATATCTTCTTGAGCAGATCGACGTGATTCAGCCAAAAGTTATCATGACGCTTGGTCGCCATAGCCTCGAACATTTCCTACCTGGCGCCGTGATTGGTGATGTGCACGGGCAAATCTTCGACGTTACCGTAGGTGGGCGAGATCTAAAGCTCGCACCGCTGTATCACCCTTCTGCGGCAATGTATAACGGCAAGCTTCGACCAACACTTTTTGAAGATTTCTCCCGCGTCTCGCTCATGCTAAAATAGTATAATGGACGACTGTCGAAAACCGCAGGGATTTACTATTGTCGAACTACTCATTGTGGTCGTAGTGATAGGTATTCTTGCCGCAATCACAATTATTTCCTATAACGGCATTTCACGACAGGCGACTGGCGCAGTAATGAAATCGGAACTTGGTGATGCCTCAAAACAGGTTGCCATTGACCATGTGAAAAATGGTGCGTACCCTACTTCTAAAGAGGGCGCGGCCGGGGGTAGTGGACTGAAATCGGGCAAAGATCGAACGCTTCAATACACTGGGGGCGGGGATGCGTTTTGTCTTACGATCACCTCAACTCGTTATAGTGATCTTGTTTTTTCAACCAATCAAAACGGTACTATAAAAAATGAGATGTGTCCTGGGCATAGTGCTGTCACGCCTCCTGTAGGAATTGATTTAAGCTGCTTTGAGTTTGATGGAAGTACAGGCACTATTACTGGCTATCTAGCGCAGTCGAGCACTAACGCGCCTTGCTCACGTGACGTAGTGATCCCTGGCGAGATTAGTGGATCGACAGTAAGGGTAATAGGGCGTTTCGCTTTTGCTACGAAGAACCTTACCTCTGTGGTTATCCCAACATCCGTCACTTCTATAGAACCAGAAGCCTTTTATATGAATCAACTTACCTCTGTGGTTATCCCAAACTCGGTAACAACAATAGGGGTGTGGGCATTCTTAGGGAACCAGCTCACCTCAGTTACCATCCCTCCTTCTGTTGTAGATATCGGCGATTATTCCTTCTCCGATAATCAGCTCACCTCTGTGTCTCTCCCCAGCGCAACGACAATACAGCCTGGGTCGTTTGACGAAAATGTCACCATCACTCGCTATTAAATTGTAAAATTTACTCTCCTTTGCTATAATAAGACCACTTGATACGGAGAGGGTTTCCCGAAACATTCCATTCGTCCTTCTCCAACTTTCATATCGTAAATAACAAAATGCGCAATAATTATACCTAGAGAAAAGGTACATTCGCGTAAAAGGAGTTCAAATATATATGGGTCAACAACGACTCGGTGCGCCACAAGCTGACGACACCTCAAAACAATCTCGCGGTCCCCGCGGAAACAATAACAACCAACAACAGCGACCGAAGCAAAACAACACTGTTCTTGCTAATACGCAGACTCGCCGCGGCGAAGTATTCCGCGCACAGCGTCGTACCAGCGACGACGTCAATGCTCGTGCCTCACAGCATGTCATTAACATCCCAGTAAACAAATCTGTTTATAACGGCTACAACGGCCGCCAGTTCAGTGCTGCTGAACACAAAAAGCAACCTCGTGTTCCTGGCCCACGTCTTCGCGTGATTCCACTTGGTGGTCTCGGTGAAATGGGTATCGGTAAGAACATGATGGCGATCGAATACGATAATGACATTATTGTCATCGACATGGGATTCCTCTTCCCAGGTGCTGACTACCCAGGTATTAACTACATTATTCCTGACACAACCTACCTTGAAGAGAACAAGCACAAGATCCGCGCGATCGTCTTTACTCACGGTCACCTTGACCACATTGGTGCGTTCCGTCACATTATCGACAAAATCCCTGCACCAGTCTTTGGTAGCAAGTTTACGCTCGCTATGGTTCAGAAAACTATGGAAGAGGCGACCAGTGGCTATGTCCCTGAATACACCGTTCTTGACCCAGAGGCGCACGAAACCGTCCAAATCGGTGACAGCTTTAGTATCGAACTTGTTCGCGTAAACCACTCAATCCCTGATGCAACTGCGGTTGTTATTCGCACCCCAGTTGGTGTCGTGATCGACACAGGTGACTGGCGTTTCGAAGACCAACCAGTTGACGGCAAGAAGTTCGACCTCGAACGATTGACTGAAATTGCAACAAAAGAGGGTATTCTTCTTCTTATGAACGAGTCTACTAACTGTGAATCAGAGGGTACGCACACTCACGGCGAATTCGACATCCAACGCTCAATGGGCGAGGTCATGGAGAAATTCCAGAAGAACCGCATCATCATCAGTAGCTTTAGTAGCCAGATTCACCGTATGCAGTTGATTCTCGACGAAGCAAAGAAGCACGGCCGTAAGGTTGCCTTTGCCGGATACAGCATGATCCAAAACGTCGAAGTTGCGCTTCGTACCGGTACAATCACTGTGCCAAAAGACACCATCATGAAAATGGAAGACATCGTCAAACTTCCTGATGACCAAGTGACGATTGTTTGTACTGGTTCACAGGGTGAGTTTAGCGCCGTTCTTAACCGTATGGCTTCTGGTTCACACAAGTTCATCAAGATTAAGAACTCTGACGTTGTTGTCTTTAGCTCAAACCCAATCCCTGGTAACGAAAAGTACGTTGTTCGCACCGTTGATGGTTTGATGCGTGAAGGTGGTGCAGTCGTACAAAGCGGTAAGTCACACCTTACAGGCGTTGGCCCGCTTCACCTTTCAGGTCACGGATACTACGACGACCACGTTAAGCTTATTAATGCATTGAACCCGACATACTACATGCCAATTCACGGTGAGTTCCACATGTTGGTTCACAACGCCGAGCTTGCTGAGAAAGAATGTAACATTAAGCGCGAAAACATCTTTGTTTGTGACAGCGGTGACGTGATTGAAATCACCAGCGATGGCGCAAAGAAGAACGGCCGCGTTCCTGTTGGCGGCGTGATGTACGACGACTCAGGCGCAATCGTTTCTGAAGTTGTCTTGAAAGACCGTATCCACATGGCCTCAGAAGGTATGTTTGTGGTTGTCTTGACGGTATCAAAGGGAAGCGGACGCCTTCTCACAAGCCCAGACATCATTTCACGTGGGTTTATCTACCTCCGCGACAGCGAAGAGTTGATGAACATCATTCGTCAGTACTTGAAGCAAAAAGTTGCGCGCACATTCGGTGGCCGACGCGTTGACCTCGATGTCATCAAGAAGGAAATCAAGGATGAGCTAACACACGTCCTTTACGACCAAACTCGTCGCACTCCAATTGTGATCCCAGTGATCAACGAAATCGGTGGCGGTGGCAAGCCACAGGGCGAAGGTCAAAACGGTGACCGCAATGGTGATCGACGTCAAAACGGAAACGGTCAAGGTGGTCAAAACCGTGGTGGCCAACAAGGTCAGAACCAAGGTCCTCGCCGTCAGCAAAGCCAGACTGCTCAGTCAGAGGCTGGCGATCGCCCTTACGAGCGTCCTGAGTCAAAGACATTCCCAGCGCCTCAGGTTCCAGACTCTGAAGCGACTGAACCAAAGAATCGTCCTGACGTTCGCGGTTACTAGTAACCACTTATAAAAAGAAAGAGCCCCGCACTGCGGAGCTCTTCTTTTTTTAGAAGTGCTCAACGCGGAGCGGGGTTACCGTTTGTTGTAATGGGCAATCTTGCCTGTGTAGACGACGACTTCCTCTGTTTTGCCTACTGGCAGCAAGACGAGTTCAACTTCTTCAAAGGCAACCAGCCTACAGAGGGTGCGGGTCTGGCTCCCTTCTGCGAGAGGCTTGTACAACGACAGCCTGTCGAGATCGAAGCTGTCATCCTCACCCCACAGTACCTTGGTGTCGAGCATCAAGGATGCTTGAAGCAGTTTGCTCGGTTCGAGTTTGAGAAGTTTCCTTCTCGATGACTCAATTCGATCAAAGTACAGGACGCTCTCATCATCGAGAGTGACAACGTTTGCATACTTAAGGTCCGGTTCCATTGCCCGCACCACCTTTCTATTCAGTGTGACGGACAATTGGTCTTAGTATAGTGGGCGACGAGAATCGCGCAACCATAACCCTCTTGCAAAATGTAGTAAATTTTGCTATAATATAAAACATCAAACGGCGTAAAAAGCGCATATAATGGTATAGATTATGGCAAAAAAGAAAAAACGAACAACTCGCAAAAAAGCTTCAGTCAATACAGCACCGAAGCACATGCTCCCCGATGGGTTCTGGCGACAGATTGGCGCATTGCTTCTTATTGCTTTCTCTTTCCTTCTTATTCTCGGTTGGTTCCGCCTTGGTGGACCGATTCTCGACTGGCTCTATCAGGCGGCAATCGACACTGTCGGCTATGCGGTGTATGTTATCCCAGTTCTCTTCATCTATGTTGCAGTTGAAATCTTCCGCGCAGAAGACAACAAGCTTCCATTCGTGATGCAATTTGCCACTGCACTTTCAATTGTGTGGTTTGCTGGTGTATTTGGACTCCTTAAAAGCCCAGCAGGCACAACAACTGGTGGATTCGTCGGTGATCTTGCTAATAGTGGCATGCTTCTCTTGGTAAACGGGGGAGTGGCAGCGTTCGTCTACATCTTGCTCATCTTCTTCACCGTTCTCTTCATTATTCGCGTTTCACCAATTACGATCATTAAGAAGATTTGGGAAATGACGCGTCGCGATACATCTGAGCAAGACGATAACGTCAAGGTAATGCGTAACGCTGCAGCGATTGATGCGCCGAAAGCAAAAACTTTGGCCGCAGACTTCAAGCTTAACGCGGGTGTCCCAACACTTGGCGCCGAAGATCTTACCGAAAAGAAATCATCACACCTCTCCTCGCTTCGTAATAGTGTTGCGAAAGATAAGGTTGCTGAAGACCAGGCCGCGCTTGTTACTGTCAGTGACCCAGACTGGAAATCTCCGAGTGTTGACCTTCTCGAAAAGAAGCAATCTCCTGCGGATGCTGGCGACGTGCAACAAAATGCACAAATTATTAAAGATACGCTTGGCGAATTTAATATTGCTGTTGAGATGGAAGGTGCCAACATCGGCCCGAAGGTGACGCAGTATACGCTTCGTCCACCAAGTGGCGTCAAGCTTGGTAAGATCGTGGCGCTTGAAACAAATATCGCGCTGAACCTTGCAGCGCAAAGCCTTCGTATTGAAGCACCAATCCCTGGCCAAAAGGCTGTTGGTATTGAAGTGCCAAACCGTCGTGCTGCTGATGTACGTCTGCACTCAATCGTCACGAGCAAGCAGTGGACGGGCAACCAAGAGCCACTTGCCTTTGCGATTGGTAAAGATATTTCTGGTCAGGCAACGCTTGGTGAGCTCAACAAGATGCCCCACCTTCTGATTGCTGGTCAAACTGGGTCTGGTAAGTCAGTTATGATTAACACACTCCTCACAAGTCTCTTGTACCGTAATAGTCCAAGCGACATGAAGTTGATTCTTGTTGACCCGAAGCAAGTTGAAATGGCGCCTTACGAAGACATCCCACACCTTATTACACCGCTTATTACTGACCCTGAAAAGACGATTAGCGCATTAAAATGGGCAGTCAACGAAATGGAGCGACGCTACAAGTTGCTCGCTGGCCACAAGGTGAAGGACATCAAGACCTACAACACAATGATCCAAAATACCCGGAGTAAAATCACCGTAAAGGATGAAGAGGGTCACGATCAAGAACACGAAAACGGCGCCATGCCATACATCGTGATTGTGATCGACGAGTTGGCTGACTTGATGATGGTTGCGGCGCGCGACGTTGAAGCATTGATTGTCCGTTTGGCGCAAAAAGCTCGTGCGGTTGGTATCCACTTGGTACTCGCGACACAACGCCCATCTGTCGACGTTATTACCGGTTTGATTAAGGCGAACGTCCCGGCACGTATTGCCTTTACCGTTGCCTCACAGATCGACTCTCGAACGATTCTTGACCAAGTCGGTGCCGAGAAGCTCCTTGGCCAAGGTGACATGCTTCTCTTAACCCCTTCAATGAGCAAACCGAAGCGTATCCAGGGTGCCTGGGTAACCGACGAAGAAGTCATGAAGATTACCGACCACCTCCGTGAACAATCACCAGCGCAGTACAACGACGAAGTTGTCAGCCAGCCAGTGACCTTGAACGGTAAGGGTGGCGTGGTGATGGACTTTGACGAAAGCAATACTGACGATGCGATGTACCGTGATGCAGTCCGCGTGGTTGTTGAAGGCGGCAAGGCGAGCGCAACACTTTTGCAACGTCGCCTCCGCGTTGGCTACGCCCGTGCAGCACGCTTAATGGAGACAATGGAAGAGCAGGGGATTATCGGTCAAGCCGACGGTTCTCGCCCACGAGACGTCCTTGTAAGCAGCCTTGAGGAAGTCTTTGGCGGTGGCGCTAGCGATGTTGATGAAAGCGAAGAGCTCGGGTAAAACCGAGTTCTTTCTTTTTCGCTCTAAAACTTCAGAACTTTCACAGAACCACTCGCTACAATAAGGGGTGGACCACTTGCGATAACAGAGGAAGTGGGGTATAATAATGCGGTATATTAACTCAAGCTTGTCGCATAACGGGCAAGCATCTGCCGCAAGGTAAGATACCAAAAGGAGCAACTGTGAAAGAATACGAACTAACCGTTCTCATTCATCCTGATCTCGAAGCAGATCTAGAAACTCCACTCGGAAAGGTCCGTGATATCATCACTGCCGCCGGTGGTACCATCATCCGAGAGGATAACTGGGGTAAAAAGAAACTTGCGTACGCAATTCGTCGCGAAGAATTTGGCATCTATGTTTACATGGATGTTGCACTTCCACCAGAAGCGCCACTCAAGATTAGCAACACATTTAACATTACTGACGAAGTACTCCGTTACCTCCTCGTAACTGTTGATGAGAAAGCACGCCAAGCTCTCGCAGAGCAAGCAGAGCGCGCTGAAGCTAAAGAAGATACTAAAGAAGAAGAATAGGGGATATTCATGGCTAAAAGCATCAACCAAGTGATTTTAATGGGACGCCTTACCCGCGACCCAGAACAACGAACCACATCAACCGGTAAAACAATCGCGAGCTTCAGTATCGCCGTTGACCGTGGTGGTCAGGATGATGCAGCTGACTTTTTCGAGGTGACTGCCTGGGAAAAGCTTGGTGAACTAGTCGTACAATACCTCGCAAAGGGCCGTCGTGTACTCGTACAGGGTCGTTTGCGCCAAGATTCATGGGATGACAAAGAAACAGGCAAGAAGCGCTCACGCGTTGAAGTGACTGCAACTGACGTTACTTTCCTTGATAGTGCTGGCGCCGACGGTGGCTCATCTTCAAACGGTGCATCTGCACCACGCAGCAACACTGCAAACAAGTCAAACGATGTCGTCATTGAAGACATCGATGACAAACCTATTGATTTAAGTGAAATTCCATTCTAGGAGAATATTATGGCAAAACGACTAAAGCGAGATACTCCTGCCTACTTTGACTACAAAGATGTCAAAGCATTGCAGCGATTCATTAACATGTACGGACAGATCGAACCAATTGGTAAAACTGGCCTTAGCGCGAAACAACAGCGTCAACTCGCTGTTGCAATCAAGCGTGCACGTCACCTTGCATTGTTACCATTCGTCGCACAAGGATAGTCGAGTATGGGTTCATACCAACCGACTGATCTAAAAAAAGGCGTTGTCGTTCAAATTGACGGCAAGCCTTTTCGTGTCACCGATTACAACCAAAAAGTAATGGGCCGTGGCGGAAGTATTGTAAACCTAAAGCTGAAGAACCTCATTGATGGCAGTGTGATTCCAAAGACCTTCAAAGGCCAGGAGCGCGTTGAGTCAGCTGAAGTGACTAACCAAGCGGTACAATATCTTTACAGCGACGCAGACAACTTTTACTTCATGGATCCTGAAACATTTGAACAGTTCCAGCTTGCGCGCGATGTCGTTGAAGACAGCGCTGGCTACCTCAAAGAAGGCGACTCATTGAGTCTTCAATTCTTCGAAGGAACAGTGATTAATGTTGATCTTCCAAAGAACGTGTACCTTGAAGTCACGTACTCAGAAGATGTCGTAAAGGGTGATACAACCAGCAGTGTCTTGAAGGACGCAACACTTGAGACCGGTAAGGTTATCAAGGTTCCTGCATTCATCAAGACCGGTGATGTGATTTCTGTTGATACAGAAACCGGTGCATACCGCGAACGAAAGAAAGACTAGCAGGTGAGTGCTTCTGAACGATTCAGAACAGAAGCACTCCACAGACTGCCCATTTGGGCAAAGATTTTATGACAAAGCAACGACTTGATTCTGCACTTACCGCAATGGGCCTCGCGCCAACCCGCTCTCAAGCCGAGAGTATTATTAAGTTGGGCGAAGTGAAGGTGAATGGGCAAGTTGTCACGAAGCCTGGTCATTTTGTACCGATGAATGCAGATATCGCCATGGTTGAGATGCAGCGATATGTCAGTCGCGCTGGCTTGAAACTCGCCAGCGTTGCTAGCCTCCTCGGACTTCGCTTTGAAGAGAAGATTGTTCTCGACGTCGGCAGTAGCACTGGCGGATTTACCGATTACGCCCTCAGGCACGGCGCAAAACGCGTCTACGCAGTCGATGTTGGTACTGAGCAACTTCATTACTCACTTCGCAAGAACCGTCGCATTGAATTGCACGAAAAAACCGATATTCGCGACTTTATTCCTAAGAAAACCCCTGACATTATTGTGATCGATGTATCATTCATTTCTTCGCGGGACATTTTACCGCACCTTGCGAAATCTGTCGCTGGGCCAGAAACGCAGATCGTCGCCATGGTGAAACCACAGTTCGAAGCGGGTCGTAATCAGACTAATAAAGGTGTTATCAAGAACGACTCCGTTCGTCGCCAAATCTTAAAAGACTTTGAATTTTGGTCAAAGGATTACTTTAACATCGTTGATAAGCGCGATAGTGATGTCGCTGGTGCGAAGGGGAATCAAGAACGATTCTACCTCCTCAAGCTCAATAAAACGAAGAACTAAACGTTAAATCTAAATTCAACAATGTCACCAGGTCGCATGACGTAGTCGCGGCCTTCGGTTCGCATTTTACCGGCAGCCTTTGCAGCTGATTCGCTTCCGGCAGCAACGAAATCATCATAATCAACGATTGAGGCAGCAATGAATCCTTTTTCGAAATCAGTGTGAATAACACCAGCTGCTTGTGGGGCGGTTGCCCCTTGCAAGATAGTCCAGGCACGAATCTCTTTTGGCCCAGCGGTTAAATAACTTTGGAGTCCAAGCGTATGGTATGCGACGCGTGCCATTTGTGAGAGGCCAGATTCTTCAACGCCGTATGAACTCAAAAGTTCTGCGGCATCCTCGCTTTCGAGGCCACGAAGTTCTTCCTCAAGTTTTGCACAAATAAAGACAGATTCGGCAGGGGCGACGAGTGCAGAAAGTTCGGCCTTTCGGGCATCATTTGTGAGCGTTTCTTCATCAACATTGAATGCATAAATAACCGGTTTGTCACTGAGGAGCTGGAGGGCCTGAGCAACTTCTTTATCCGCTGCAGAAAGTTCAGAGATAAGGGTGCCTTGTTCGAGGGCGACTTGGATCTTCTTGATACCATCAACTTGAGCTCGCGCAACCGGGCTTGATTTTGCTTCACGCTCTAGTTTTGGAAGCTGCTTTTCAATTGACTGGAGGTCGGCAAGAATTAACTCGGTGTTAATAACTTCAATATCACGCTTCGGGTCAACAGAGTCGGCGACGTGTGTAATATCATCGTTAACGAACGCACGCACCACATGAACGATCGCATCACACTCCCGAATATTGGCGAGGAACTTATTACCCAAGCCTTCACCCTTGCTTGCGCCCGCAACAAGGCCGGCGATGTCAACAAACGTAACTGTCGCAGGAATAACCTTACCTGCTGAATACATATTTTTTAACACCTCAAGACGAGCATCTGGCACGGCAATAATACCTGTGTTTGGCTCGATGGTTGCAAAAGGGTAGTTGGCTGCAAGGATATTATTATCCGTCAGCGCGTTGAACAGTGTTGATTTGCCGACGTTTGGAAGGCCGACGATTCCGATAGATAGACTCATATTACTTTATTATACCATAACGGGGGTCGATTACTGAGCTTCACCCATTACCCGAACGCCCTTAATCGTGTATAATACTGCGTAAGTATAAGCATCAAGAAAAGGGTATATCATGGCGTCGCTTTCAAAGAAAATCAAGGTAGGGTTACTTATTGCTGTTCCGGTTGTTTTAATCGGTGCAGGTATGTGGTTTTTTGCGAATGGGTACGTAAAGGTCGGCTCTCCGGCGAGTATCGCAAATCAGTCTGAGGGCAAATGTGGCTCGTTGATTGGGCGATATAACGAAGCGTATGGAGTGGATAATCGTGATGCGTCTGCAGACATTATAAAAGAATCAGCAGCAGCTGCTGCAAAAATTGAAGGCAATGAGTCTGACCCGAACTGTGTCTTTATTCGATACACCGCAGCCTATACTACGCGAAATGTCGCTGAATCGAATCGGCTCGCAGGTATTATTAAAGAACTTAGCGAGAACGGCCAGTATATTACCGGTCGCTTCGCAAACCCGCAGGGTGTGAATACGATTGTTGAATCTGCAAAATTTTTAGAGCAGAACAATTCTGAATCATCAGAGACGCCAACAAATCAGGGCAACGGATAGCCGTCTATATGATCAAGAAATTAATAATATTTGGACTGCTCGTCATAACGATTAGTTCGAGTGTTGTTTTTTTGCAGCCTAAAGATGCTGCGGCATGTGTCCCGACATATTTGACTCACTGTAATGCGGAGGAGCTTCGTGCGTACAACGAGTGTGCATATGGAGGAACGGGGTGGCACGAAGGGGCGATCTGGTTTAGTAATTCTAGTAATTACTTTAATCTTGGTGTTTCGGTTGGTGCAGATGCACAATTCGTAAACGTAAAGATTCGTGGCTCAGTATACTCATGTCAGCAGCCGAGCTGGGATACTATTAATGCCGCCGATGTCACGAGTCAGTCCTCGAGGCTTAGCGGACTTTCAAGTACGAATCTTAACAGGGGCACATTCCAGGGAGCTGCCTACCAATGGACGACCCAGGGGGGTGAGATTTCTGCGACACTCGATGTCAGGGGCTTGGCTATGAACAATGTTGGACAGGCAGGCTCGCAGCAGATTGGCATTGGGCTGTACCGCTGTTACCAAACATCCGGCTACAATTGTGCGACAACGAATATCCCAGTGACTGTGACCCGTGAACGACGAATTGATTACCAACTCATGCCAACGGCCAGCGTGAGCCAAGCAACGACGGAGGGGAGTATTAACAACCTGACCGTTCGTGGTGTCGTTAATAACACTGGCTCAACGGCCTCAGAGTCAAATGCTGTGCAGTGGGTGTATACGCGTTTTGTAAAAACACCAACAGGTTCACGAAAGACTGGCGTTGAGCAGAATTCAACCGCACCAACGACTCACTTTGCTGGCTCGACACAGCTATGGGCGGGGCGACCCGGTTCGTTCCCTCGGGGTACGACGCAGGTAGTGAATGCGGGCAATCAGCAAATTGGTACGTTCGACGTCGGTACAGAGATTTGCTATACATTGTCTGTGCAGCCATTCCAGCATAACAACGGGCAGTGGAGGCATAGCGCTCCGGCGTGTGTTGTCATCGCAAAAAAGCCAAAGGTGCAAATACTTGGGGCTGACCTGTTTACAGGCCGCGGGGCAGTAGGACGACCAGCTGCAACATCAAAGGTTGCTACGGCTCAAACTAAAGCGAATGCCCAAGTGCAAACCGTCCCTGCGCCGGCAAATGCATTTCAAGGCTTATGGCGAACAGGAGTGAATGACAGTAACCAGAAGCTTGGTTCAAACGCCTATGATGAACACTGGGTGCTTGATAGAGTAGTGCGGCCGTCGGGTCGCGGTGGGGCAACCTGTCAGTGGGCATCAACAGGCCCGACTGGAAGCGGCGCGTTAGTTCAGATTCCAAATACGAGTTCTTCAACAACGATTAAACCCCGTGTGATTGGTGAGTCACCTGGATGGGTGGGTACGTATATGGCGTCCGATACGGCAATTGTCGGTAACGCAGTAAAGCCAATTGTTCGTGAGCTTGAACGAAACAATGAAAAGGTGTGGCAAATATCAACTGGTAAGGCTGCGTGGATCGGTATTAACAGGTATGGCCAGAACTATTCAGCGAACGGGTGTCTCGACCCGACCTTTGCTGAAAATCCTGATATAAATGACGCAAATATTCTTGTCTACAAATTAAAGAATGGTTTTACAATTGACCCTGCGGCAAATGTCGATCTTGATACCGTACGATTGAAACTTACGGGTGCAGTCGATAACCGCTTTAAGTTTGTCGTAAACGGCACCGAGCTTGGTAACTGGCAATCAGTTGACTGGCATGTACCTGGCTCAAACGCGACGTCAGAGAATCGCGCGAATGTATTTAGAAATGGAAGCAACTCAGTTGAAGTGCACGTACAATCAACCTACACGCACACTGGCTTGCTCATCGAAGATCTTTCAGTTGTTGGGGCAACTGCACGAGTTGAAGAGGGGAAGGTATATGGTTCTTGGGCTGAATATGCGATCGCTCCCTCTGGTCTCGTCAAAGACATGGCATCGGGTTCTGGGTATTCAGGAGGCACAACGGTTGATGCGCTGTGTAGTTTGAGCTACCTCACGTTCTCGAACCGAAGAGGCAATAGCTGTAACGATGCAGCTATTGGTAATTATCGCCATGCTGCGGTGATGCCAGATATCGCGAGCCGTTTCCCGGTAACTACTTCAACGCCGCGCTTTGCGAGCGGCTCAAATCTTAACAATGCCGCTGGCTTATATACCGTAGCCTCAGATGTGACAATTGCCGGAGGTTCAATTCCGAAGGGCCGTTCGGTTATTATTAACGCACCAAATAACACAGTGACGATTTCGGGCAATATCAATTATACGAATGGCGTATTAAACAGTCTGAGTGATATTCCGCAGGTGGTGATTATTGCGCGTAATATTGTGATCACTGGTGGGGTAACGAATGTTGATTCTTGGCTGATTGCAACAGGGGTTGGCACAGAAGGACGCATCAGTACTTGTGGCGACGTAAACCAACCTACGCAGCTGAGGAGCGGAAATTGTAGCAATGTATTAACCGTCAATGGTCCAATTTCGGCAAATCATCTCTTGATGTATCGGACGGCCGGAGCAGGTAAAGGCGCTGCCGCTGGTGATCCTGCAGAAATATTTAACCTTCGACCAGACGCCTACTTATGGGCTGCAAACTATGGGGCGAGTAGCGGAAAGCTTCCGACCATCAACGTCAAAGAACTTCCTCCTCGTTTTTAGTCGAATACACCTTGCTATTACTGCTTATGCTTCTGTATAATAAGGCCTAATATGGCATCATACGGAGTGGGCGACTTTTTTGCGCTAGATATTGGGACAAATGCGGTACGAGTAGTACAGCTTACCTCAACGGGTAATGACTCATGGAGCTTGGCCCATTTTGGGTACGCGCCACTCGATGAAAAAACTAGCCTCTCAGCGTCACCAGAAGCCCAGCGCCGCCTCGGCGAAATTATCATGACCGCAGTCGGGCAGAGTGGCATCAAAACGAAGAACGTCGTCATTGGCCTTCCTTCAAGCAAGACATTCACTACAGTTATTGAAGTCCCGCTCATGCCAGAGAACGAACTTCGAAATACAATTAAATACCAAGTCGATCAGTACATTCCAATGGCAGTAAACGAAGCGAAGGTTGACTGGGCGTTGCTTGGTACCTCTCTTCATGACCCAAAGCAGCAAGAAGTCCTCATCGCCAGCACGGCAAATGCCTACGCTGAAGAGCGACTCGAATTCATCGAGAATCTTGGTCTCAATGTTATCGCAGCAGAGCCCGACCCACTCGCTATGATTCGTTCACTGCTTCCTGATGGCCTTAATGATGCCCGTCTCATTATCGATGTGGGCGAGACGTCAACTGACCTCGCTATTACTTTTAACGGCACGCCGCGGCTCGTCCGTACGATCCCAACTGGTGTTCGAACGCTTGTTAAGGCAGCAGTTCAAAACCTGAACGTACAAGAAGACCAAGCGCGTCAGTTCATCTTGAAGTTTGGTCTTGCGCCAGACCGCCTCGAAGGTCAAGTCTACCGAGCAATCGAATCAACCCTCGAAGGTTTCACCGCCGAACTTATTAAGTCGATTAAATTCTTCCAGACACGCTACCCAAGCACACCGGTTGGCGGCGTCTTACTTTCTGGATACGCATCAATTGTTCCACAATTTGGTGACTACGTTGCCGCTAAGGTCAGTATCCCAGCTAGCATGGCTAACCCGTGGCAGCGCGTAAAAGTTTCACAGGCTGATCAGCAGCAACTGACTCCTGTCGCTGCTGAGTTCGCCTCAGTTATCGGCCTTGCACAGAGGAAGAATAAGCTATGATCGAAATCAACCTTATCCCTGATGTAAAACAAGAATTACTTCGCGCACAGCGCCTTCGTTCAATTGTTATTAGTGTCGCTATCTTTACGAGCATCGCAACCGCTGGTCTCGTGGTTGCACTGGTTATTTATACCTTTGGTGTACAGACCGTTCGCCACACATTCCTTGACCAGGCAATTAAAGACGGCAACACTGAGCTCTCAAAGATTGAAGACCTTTCAAAGACACTCACAATCCAGAATCAGCTTGGTGTCATTTCAACACTGAGTGAATCAAAGCGAATTGATTCTCGTTTGTTTGATGTACTGACTGGGGTTATTCCTCCTGCGCCAAACAATGTTCAGGTCTCAAACCTGATTTTGAACTCAGGGGAATCAAGCCTCATGATCGAAGGACAGACGCAAGGCTATGACTCACTTGAAATCTTCAAGAAGACTGTCGATGCCGGTATTATTGTGTATAACCAAGAGGGTGAAGAGCAAAAAATTAAGCTTGCTCAAGATGTAACAACATACGACGTGAGCTACGGTGAAAACTCTGAAGGTCAAAAAGTACTCCGCTTTACTATGAAGTTCACATATCCAGTTGAGCTATTTTCAGCAGCGATTCCTGCAGTCAACATCAAGTTGAGCGTTGAAGGTAACGTCACCGACTCATACCTCGGTGTGCCAAAGAGTATTTTTGCTGAACGAGCAAAGGATCTGGAGGAATAATATGGCGGTTGATACGAAAAACAACAACGTTGCAATCCGTAAGCGGACAATGATTGCTCGAACAAACAAGATGATGTTCTTGTGGATCGCCGCTGCCTCTGTCATTGTTGGTGCCGCACTTGTGGTTGGCTACTTCATGGCTGAACGCACCATCTATCACGAAAAAGTGCTCGCAGAAAAGCAAAAAACAGTCGATATTCTCAAAAAGAACGCAGCAACGATTCCTGAAATCGAAAAACAAGTTCGGGTGCTTGATACAAACACGAATCTTATGTCGGCACGCGCGAACGAAAATGACCAAGCAGTTCGAGTTATTCTTGATGCTCTTCCTTCTGACTCAAACACGCTTGCACTCGGTGCATCGCTTCAAAAGAAGCTCATCGAGACGATTCCGGGTCTTTCACTTGATTCAATTCAAATTGATTCAAACGAAACGGGTAACATTGGTGAAGTTGTTGAAGTGACACCAGTTGAAGGTGCTCCAGCTGCCGCAGCAAGTGCAATTACGTTTACTGTGAAGGTTTCTGGCACTCAGTCTGAAATTCGACTACTCCTCGAAGCATTTGAGCGATCAATTCGCCAAATCGACATCATCAACCTTCGTATCGAAAGTTCTGAGAGCGGTCAGTCAATGACGATTCAAGCTCAGGCATATTACGAACCTGCTCGCGTCCTTGAGTTACACAATAAAGAGGTACCACGATGAAAAAAACAGACATCGCAATGATCATTTTGATCGCATCGGTCAGTGTGCTCGCCGCATTTTTCTTGACGCAAACATTCTTCGGTTCTGCAACTGAAGAAATTATTACCGTACAAACAATCGACGAAGTGAAGTCGGACTTTGTTGAGCCAGGCGCAACTATTTTTAACGAGAACGCCATCAACCCAGCGGTTGAAGTGCAGATTACTCCAGAAGGGCAGTAGGTTGGCGCATGCCACTGTTGACTGATGACATTCAAGATAAGCTGATTACTCTTTTTATTGAAGAGGGACTTGTTGACTCTGGCGTGTTGCAGCAGGCGCGTATTGAATCAGTAAAGGTAAGTAAGCCACTCTTTACGCTTCTTACTGAACAGCAGATCATTGATGATGAATTGTTAACTCATGCTATTGCGCAGGTTTCCGGCGTGCCTTACGTGAATCTCTCAAGTACGCTTATTGATCAGAATATTCTTTCACTCCTTCCTGAAGACGTCGCTGAACGCTTCATGGCTGTGCCGCTTGCTGAGGTCCAAAACCGCCTTGCTGTGGCGATGATTGATGCAAACAACGTTCAGGCTGTTGATTACCTTGCAAACCGCATCCAGCGGCCGCTCAAGGTCTTTATGGCGTCAGAGTCTGGTGTTCGTCACGTCCTCGACCAGTACAAGACCGACCTTTCAAGTGTCAACCAGGCCGCCCAAGCTTCGCAAGAAGAGGCGAAGGTTGATGAAGCAAATGAAGTAAAGACCATTGTTCAAGATTCACCGATTAGCCAAGCGCTTTCGAAGATTCTCGAATATGCCATCAAATCTCGTGCCAGCGATATCCATATTGAACCACTTGAGGGGGCGCTCAAGATTCGTTGTCGTGTCGACGGCGTGCTTCGTGAAGTCATGCAGCTTCCAAAGAGTATTGAGCCTGCCCTTGTGAGTCGTGTCAAAATTCTTGCCAACCTCAAAATTGACGAACACCGTACGCCACAAGATGGTCAGTTTACCGTGAAGATTGCTAACAAAGAAGTTGACCTTCGTATCGCTATTAGCCCTGTTGTTTGGGGCGAGCAAATCGTCATCCGTCTTCTTGATAAATCAGGGAACTCATTCGACATTGAAGAGATGGGCTATGCCGGTCGTTCACTTCGCGTTATCCGCCACGGCATTAAACGGCCAAACGGTATGGTGTTGACCTCCGGACCAACTGGTTCAGGTAAGTCGACCAGCCTTTATGCATTGATTAAAGAAATCAAAGACGACTCAGTGAATATTGTGACTCTTGAAGACCCGGTTGAGTATAAGATGCAGGGTGTGAACCAGATTCAGGTAAATGCCGATGTCGGACTGACGTTTGCCAGCGGTCTTCGTTCAATCTT
>Ga0247816_10000518_pt1 | contig 21413 bp, 17 predicted proteins | sample UWRJL209509C1_FD_179930 | JGI IMG/M metagenome (GOLD analysis project Ga0247816, IMG submission 179930) | Plant litter microbial communities from Arlington Agricultural Research Station in Wisconsin, United States - UWRJ-L209-509C-1 | ecosystem: Environmental > Terrestrial > Plant litter >...
CATTGCACATACTTGATTTTGTTATATTGTATATGAAGTTTCGTCGAGTATTACACCCGTAAGACTCCGAAGCACATTGACAAACATTCTGTTATTAAAAACGAAACGGCCTGAGTGGCAGTCATTCCTGTGTTACGCGTAGCACCTGGGTGACTGCCCCTCATATGGGTCAGTGTAGTATATATTTCCGATACCTTCGCGCACGACTACTCGAAAGGCACTACCATGCACACACTACCCCTACTATCCGCTCGTTTACGCTCCTGCCCAGATCTAGGTCTCGACAGCCCAGAAGTCGGTTGGTTTGAGATCGGTATTCAACACAATACAAGTGGTGAATACCGAGTTCTCGGACAATACACCTACCTTAATGATTTAGGGGCTGACTTCCCCATTAGCATCACTGGTGCTGATAAGGCGCTCGCCGAAGTAAAGAATCCCCGTAACTGGAAAGTACTGTTCTATTTCGTCACACCCGACGGAAAACGCACCGAAATTCCAGACCCACGTGTCTACACTGAAGACGTGATCTAGACTAAAGCATTTGCACGCCTCTATCGTTTAACGAAAGACGTACGACTATGATGTACATTTATTACGTCATTTATAACAGAGTGTCTCAGGGTGGCGCAGTATAAAAAATACATTCGTATTCTTTTGCTGCGCCATCCGGTCACATTCCTATATTTTGTTACACGTCATCATTGACTTTTTATCTGTAAAGTGGTATAATTCAAGCATATGGAATCTGTAAAGTTTCCTTCGCACGGAGGGTTCTCTGTACGAAGCATCTTAACTTTTGCCCTCGCTGCCATGATTGCAGCCTTTTTATGGATAACTTTTAGTAGTAGCCCTGCACTTGCGGTCGGTGACGCACGCTGGAGTGGTGAGTCTATCATTCTCGATAATCACGGCTTTTCAGCTGCAAGCGATTTCCAGGACACAACCGGCACAATCCCAGCAGGTTCAACCATCTACAAAACGCCTATCAAAAACCAGGGAACTGGCGCGTCTGTTTCTCAAAAAGTATTTATCATCTACTTCACCCCTGGCGTTGACCCCCCTACCGCGACCTCAGCAAACTACGTTGAATTCTCATACAACGACGGCCAGCACACAAACCCACAGAACCAGCAAGACATCAACCTAACGCTCAAGAGCCAGCAGACTGCGGGCACGTCGTGTGCGGTTGAAGGTGTCGGTTGGTTTATTTGTCCTATTAGCGTGTTCTTGGCTAGTGCCATGGACAGCATTTTTGACGTACTTTCAGGGATGATTGAAACGCAGCCACCTATCCTTGGTGACACTAGTAACAGTATGTACGTTGCCTGGAATGTTATGCGAACAGTCGCTAATATCGCCTTTGTTATCGCATTCCTTATTATTATTTACTCACAACTTACCAGCATAGGTGTATCAAATTACGGACTTAAGAAACTCATTCCTCGCCTCATTATTGCGGCGGTATTGGTTAACGTTTCTTTCTACATCGCAGCGCTCGCTATCGACATATCTAACATTCTTGGATACTCAATACAGGATATATTCAACGGTATTCGAGAGAGCGTTTTCCGCCTTACTAATGATGACCTCGGGGCGACACTCCAGAGTCCATGGGCAGCAGTCACTACCGTCATCCTTGCGGGTGGAGGGCTTTACGCAGGGGTGTTCTACATGGCAACCGGCGGTCTTTACCTCCTACTTCCTCTTCTGCTAGGCCTTCTGTTAACTATTATCTTAGTTGTAATTATCCTTGCCGCACGTCAGGCAATTATCTTGATTTTAGTGATTATCGCTCCGCTCGCTTTTGTCGCTAACCTCCTTCCGAACACTGAAAAATGGTTCGATAAATGGAAAGATCTGTTTATGACGATGCTCATCTTCTTCCCAGCCTTCTCTCTTGTGTTTGGTGGCTCACAGCTAGCTGGTCAACTTATCATTCAGAACGCCGGCGATAGTATCGTTATGGTGCTCTTTGGACTTGCCGTACAAATCGCACCGCTTGTAATCACACCGCTTATTCTCAAGTTGAGTGGTGGCCTCCTTGGACGTATTGCACAGATTTCCAACAACCCAAAGAAGGGGCTCATCGACCGCAACCGCAACTGGGCTGCTCAACGAGCAGAGCACGCTAAGAACCAAAATATTGCGCGTGGCCCACGACTTCGCAACCCATCAAGCTGGGGTGCAGGCGCTGTTCGTCGTGCAGAGTTCAAGAAGCGTCGCCTCAGTGACAATACCGACATCTGGAAACAGGCTGCAACTAACCGATACGAAGAAAGCCCTGAAATTAACGCAATTAATGAGCGCCGTGCCGCCACAGATATCGACAAGGGGCGTATTCATGATGACCACGCTGCACATGTCGAAGGCCTCAAGACACAGCAAGGAACACCGCTACACCAGGCTGCTATGCGCGCGCAAGTCAGTAAAGACAAACTTGAAACACAACAGCAACACCTGTCTGGCTACTACAATACGCTCCGCACCGTTGGTGGCACTGATCTTAATACCAGCAGCAACAACCTTGAAGCTGCCAAGGGTAATAATGAAGCTAGCGAGCAAAATAAAGCCGCTTACCTCAACGAACAGCGCACTTTCCGAACGACGCAGCTTGGAGCTGCAGCTGAACGCCTTGAAGCTGCGAAGCTTAACTCTGAGAGTATGCAGAGTACTTACACTGCGCATATCGATAGCTTGAAGGTTAAACCTGACACCACTATTAGCAACGCCGCTATTCTTGCTCAATCGAACAAAGAGCACGCAGAAGGAGCTCAAACTCGAGTTCAGGCAATGTTCGACGCAGAGCGCAAAATTGATGGCTCAAAGCTAAATGTATCAACCCTTAATCTTGAGGGTGCAAAAATTGAAGCTGGCGAAGCAAAAGACCTTACGGCTGCATACATTAATGAAGCCAAGTCACGAAGCGACGGGGTACTTCACGTCCAAACCGCAAGAGGAGAAGCGGCCAAGTTCACCGCACAGGGAAGCGAATCTATGCTTAAGAGTGTCATTGAAGAGTACAAGGCCGGCGCAGTCCCAGGGGGCGCGACACCTGAACTCAGCGCAATTATCGAACAGCTTAGCGATGGTCGACAATCACTTGCAATCGAGCAGCGTCGTACGGATAACGCTACTAAGGTTCAAAATGAGCGCCTTGCCGATGCACTTATCAACGATCAGGCATTACGTACGTACGCTGGTGGAATTAACGACCAAGGCGCTGACTCTGCACTAGCAGGCGCAGTTAATACCGTTCGCACCGCCTATGGACAGTCCGTTAACGAAGCGCGTCAAATCATCAAACACTTCAACGTATCTTCTGGTGATCGTCAAAAGCTTGCGCTCCTTAAGACCGGTGAATCAATTACGATTACGCGTGACGATGGTACGACTCACGAATTTAAAGCCAGCGATATATTCGCACGTGAAGCTGCTATCGAAGATCAAGTTGCGGTTGGTACTATTGATCAGGTTGAAGCAATCGTTATGGAATCTGGTATCGACAGCAACGGCAACAAGTCGCTACTCGCCGATTACCGTACCACAATCGCCGAAGCACTTGCTAAGAACGGCTTAGGCGGCAAAAGCCTCTACCTTGGCGGCAAGACAATCGACGACGTCGCTAAGGGTCGCATTAACGGCAAGGAAGATATCCTTGCACTTGCTGTCGAAGCAATCGGTAAAGGTAAGATCTCCGAAAAAGACCTGGCCAACATCGATCCGATTGCCGTTGGTCGCCTGCTAGAAGCTGCTCAACGCATTAAATCCGGTAACATCCCTGCGCTTGTAGATACAGGCTTGCTGCCAGACCTTCACGACCGTATGGTCGACTTCTCAGAGGTTGCCCGTAAAGTACTTGCTAGTGAAGAGAGTGTTAGCATTAAGACTAAGGCTCGCCCATACATTGAAGAAATTGGTCGACTCGACAACCCTACTCCTTAGGCGAGCGCAAGGCAGTCACAGTAAAGACTGGAAGCTATCAGTTCTACACTTCAACTGGCGTAGCGTCTGCTACATCAAACTCCGCAACCTTCGTTCGGCGAAGTTCAGAGCAGTAGGCACCGGTACCTAAGAGTGTACCGATATCGACAGCGAGGCTGCGGATGTACGTTCCACTACTCACGTGGGTTCGGATACGGACGTTGGGGTATTCGTAATCGAGGAGTTCTAACGAGAAGACAGTCACCTGTCGTTCGGGTATTTCAACAGCTTCGCCTTTACGCGCGAGGTCGTAGGCTCTACGGCCGTTAATCTTGATTGCACTAAAGATGGGCGGGCGTTGGGTTATTTCGCCCCTAAACGGCTCTAAAGCAGCTTCTACAGCTTCTTTTGTTGGCTGAAGATCGGAGACATCGGTTAACTCACCTTCTGGGTCGCCGGTTGAGCTTGTTTGACCAAGACGAAAGGTCGCCTCGTACTCTTTGTCGAGTTTTGAATAGTTCATTGCGTTACGGCACTCTTTGCCAGTAACAATAATCATAAGGCCGGTTGCGAACGGGTCGAGCGTGCCCGTGTGCCCTACCTTAGCTTTCTTGCCGAGGTGTTGAGATAACTGACGGCGAACACGCGCAACAACGCCAAAGCTGGTAATGCCGGCTGGCTTATCAACGAGTAACACACTGTCTTCATTCATCAGAAGGTATTATAGCACTTCCCCGCTCGCCGTATTATGGCTGCGGGGGAATTTGAAACTGGGTTGGGTCAGCAGGACCGCTTTGAGCAGGCGCTTGTTGCTGAGGCTGAGGTTCGGGCTGAGGTAACGGTTGAAGCTGTGGAATTCCCTGCTGTACGCTCGAGAGGTCACCGTTCATTGGAGGCAATGGAGGAATAGACGTATCAACTTGTGGCTCTGGAGCTGCATATGCTGTGTTTGGTGCAGCTACTGCGTTGGCTGTATCAAAGTTAGCTGGTTCTGGCGCCAAGATGTCGCCAAGGATTTCAGGTTGTTGCGTTGGAGGCAATGGAATAGCAGGTGCGCCGATTGCTCCGTTAAGCTGCGAAAAGTCTGGAATTGGAGGAGGCAATGGAAGGCCGAGATCGACAGGCGTTGGGTTTTGCGCAGGGGCCGGCTCAACCGGTGGGCCGAATGGTGCACTTTCTGGTGCAGGAGTGGCGCCAAAGTCAGCGGTTGGCGTCGTAAGCGGTTGGATAACTCGCTCGCCACCAAATGCACCGGTCGGCTCGGCCGGTGCTGGTGCTGCAAGCTGCGTATCATGTCCATCGAGTGCGTACGCAGAGTGAACAGCGTCGGAAAGCTCATCAACCGTCTCGCCTACTTCGGCAGTACCGGGTGTTGACGCGGCGGCATCAGCCCCACCTAGGTACGAGTGCGAAAGAATCGTTTTATTTTGATCGTTTTCAGCAGCGCGGCGCGCGTCATCAGCGGCAATTTCAGCTGTTGCGTTGAGTGTCCCGCCGAGCACAGGCTCGGTTGTTTCATCTCGACCGTCGTCGAGGTTTGTTGCCACGTTTGTTACTTTATCAAGCTCAGTTTCGGCCTCGGTAACTGCTTCGCTTTTTTCTTCTTCAGCTTTTGCTTCTTCTTGAATAGCCGCGACTTCTTCGGTGACTTTTTCTTTTGCCTTTTCATCGCCAAGAACACGTCGATCGAGGTCTGCTAGCGTTTCATCGTCGTGATGAATTTCGAGTTGTGTCGCGTCTTTTTCTTTTTTGATCGTGAGTGAGCCGTCGCTTGAATCTTTGTCGACTCCTCCGTCGCTATCGTCTTCATTTGTTTCGTCAGAAGAATCTGATGAAGATTCGTCGTCCTCGGGTGTCGATATTTCAATTTTGTTCGCAGCTTGTAGTTCGTTTGCAATAAGCTGCTGATCCGCACCGGCACTCATAAGGGTTGCTGCAACGGTCAATGCTTTTGAGGTTGTGTGTTCGTTACTAAAACGATCAGTTTCAGCGACAACGCCAGTAAGCAGTGCGGTTGCGATTGTCTCATCGAGTAATGACTTTTTCTTGTCTACTTTAAGTGCCTCGGCTAGCCCGGCGACCATTTCACTGAGGCTACTTGAGTTTGAGTCGTGCCAGTCTGTACCGCCGAGGTCGCTCGTCTGGTCGCCCGCAGTCATAGTAATAATTGAAGCATCGTGCAAGATTTGCCCGTGTTTTTCGAGTGCGCCATCGAGGTGATCTTGGTTATCAACACCAAGCGCAATCACAAGCTCTACGTTGTAATCACCTTGGCTGAAAATAAGATCGTCTTCGTTGATTGTCGTCTTGTACGGTGTAATAAAGATTTTTACTGATTCGCCCTCTACTTTGTAACGAAGATGGTCAGCTTTTTCTTTATTGAGCGCAATAATAAAGTCACGAAGGCTGTCTGTACTATCGTCAAACGTTTTTTCGGGTTCGAGGAAAGCGATCGCCGGAGGCGTTTCACCGCTAAAGATGGCGGTTGCGTACTTCTCTTGCTTGTCGAGTAACATCGTTAATGCGAGTGCCGCAGAAAGTGCGTCAACAGATGGACTGTTAGACACAGTAACAAGAATCTTCGTTGATTCTTTAATTTTTTCGACGACTTGTTGCTTCGCTTTTATTTCATCCATGGTATTTTTCTTTTTTTGCCTTTAGTAGACGCGTTTGCCTCACTATAGCATAAGGAGTTTTGAAGCGTCAACAAAAATAGTACCCCCCTTTACTTTTTGTGCATTTTACCCTATAATCACCCTTTGAATAGACAAAATAGTTCTTAAGCGTAAAAGGAAATTCATGCCAATTATCAAATCCGCTATCAAGCGAGCAAAGCAAACTATCGGACGCCGCGACCGTAACGTCGCAACAAAGCGCGCAATAAAAGAAGCGGTTAAGACTTTTAACGCGACTCCGTCGGCTGCTACTCTTTCAGCTGCACAAAGCGCTATCGACACAGCCGTAAAGAAGAACGTTCTTAACAAGAACACTGCTTCACGCCGTAAAGCACTTCTTTCAAAAATGGCTAAAGAAGCTGGTGTTAAGCCTGCTACTGCCAAGAAGGCTACTGCGAAAGCTGCTCCAAAAACAGCTGCAAAGCCAGCTGCAAAAGCTACTGCTAAACCTGCTGCTAAAAAAACTGCAACAAAGAAGCCAGCTGCAAAAAAGCCAGCTGCTAAGTAGTTCTGCTTTCCTTATAAAAAACACCCCTAATTGTAGGGGTGTTTTTTTAGTGAGAAGTGGCTTACGCTACCGAGAGACCTCTAGAAGTAACTGCTCAACTAGCAACCATGCCTCCGCTTTCGATCGCTTCATGTCAGCATCTGTTTTTGCGAACGCCTCAAGGACGCGACCGACCTTCACCTTGCCGAGACGATGAGCCTGTCGAGCAAGCTTCGAAGCAACGAACGGGTGTATACCAAACTCCTTCGTAGGGTTCGCATTGTCGTCGGCGTATGCCATAGCAGCGAGTGTCAGCGCCTGAGAGTTTAATAGCGCAAACAGTGCGTACGGATCTTCTTGAATAGAGAGGACTTTAAGCATTTCGGCGACGTCTCGCGACTTACCTTCAAGTGCCGTTTCAAATAATTGAAAGATATTTTCGTGTAGGTTGGGCGCGATAGCGTTATTGATTGTTTCAACCGTTACTTCGTCGAGGAGTGAAAGCATATCAAGTGCATGCGATAGCTGCCACTGGTCAAGCCCTACGCGGTTCACGAGGTGCTGCACAAGCCGTTTATCAAGTTTCATACCAAGAGAGGCGGCACGCTCACTCACCCACTGGTCGGCTTTCTGCGCGTCACGATCAGACCAGGCCGGAAATTCTCGCACATTAGCAGCCGCCTTAAGTGCCTTGTATACAGTCGTGCGCTTGTCTGGCTTGGTATCCACAAAGACAACGTGTACGTCTTCACTCATACGAGGAAGCCACTCGGGGAGTTTTTCCCACACTGACGCATTTGAAGAAAGGTGCGATATAACAATTAGGCGCTCGGTCGCAAAAAGGCTGACACCCATGAATAAATCAGGTAAGCCGTTTAGTGTGAGCTCGCTGCCATCGATACGTTCAAGCGTGCCACTAAACTGGGCAGCGAGCGCTTGTATAGCTTCGCGTACCTCAAACGTGTTTTCACCAACGAGCCAAGTAATCATAGGTCTTAGTATAGCCTAAAGGTGTTGGCAGTGGGGGCAAATGTGTGTACCACGACCGGCGACGCGGAGTTTTTCTATAATCGTATTGCAGCGTGGGCACGGTAGTCCTTCACGACGAAAGACGCGAGCGAAGTCCATATAGCTCCCCTTTTTACCTTCTGCGTTAACGTAGGTGTGGTTTGATGAACCACCTTTTTCTACGGCTAAATTCATCACCTCGCGCAGTTCATGATAGAGCAAGACAAATTCTTGTTCAGTAATACTACCGACGAGTCGTTGTGGGTGAATTTTTGCACCCCACAATGACTCGTCTGCATAAATATTTCCAACACCTGCGACCACTGATTGATCGAGAATTGCCGCTTTAATAGTCGTCTTAGCCCTACGCGTGAAACGCTGCATAAATTCCTGGGCCGTAAAATCTTTCGCCAATGGCTCTGGGCCTACCTTTTGCATAAAAATGATGTTCGGAATCTCTATTGTCGGCAATAAGCGCATCCAACCAAACTTACGCTGATCGTTAAAGAACAGTTTTGAACCATCAGCAAAATTAAGCGTTACACGAGTCGATTTATCTGGTAATTCATTAACCAAGCTGTCACTGGGGTGACCAGCACCAAAGCGAGTCTCACCAACGAACACAAGCTGTCCAGTCATTTTGAGATGGATTAATAAGCTGTAGTTGGTCGACAGGTCTATCATAAGAACCTTTGCGCGACGACGGACAGCCGTGACTGTCGCACCTATCAAAAACTGAGCGACATCTTGATCGCCGTTAGGAAACCCCTTTTCAGTATCATGCGACTGGCTTGTAATAGCCTTGCCTAGGATAAGTTCGGCAAGACCTCGTCGTACCGTTTCTACTTCAGGGAGCTCAGGCATACACGACTAAAGCTTTAAGCTGTTTTCGATAGTTGAGCTGCTTGGGATTTGGTTAAGGAAAAGACGAGATAGTTGAGCAGCGCTGCCCTTGAGCGATCCCGGTGAACCGCCACATGTTGATGTCCAGTACATAACGTCGGTCTCGCCGCCGTTAAGGAGTGCGAATTCGTACACCTTACCCGTCGCGCAGATACCGAGAACGTTATTTTTTTCACCTTCAAACTGCTTACCAGCAACAAGATTTGCCTTGCTTAGTGCGTGAACAAATTCGTCGTATGCTGCGGTATTGTTCGCGAGTGTTTGCTTGTCGGTTGAACTTACAAGATAGCCGGAGAATGCTTCGAAATTACGAGCATTTGGAGAAACAGTAATTTGGTATGAACGAAAATCTTCGTCGGCGACAATTGGGCCGCGAACCGTCATGCGCACAGCACGTCCATCTGTAGTTGTCAGTAAGCTCTGCTGAGCGACGTTTACTTCTTCTTTTGCAGTGTTCGATGAACCACCGCCCGTGAAGATAAGTCGAGCCAGAGCAACAACTCCGGCAATAACGATAATAATAACGACAATAGTCAAAATTGTTGGAAGAATTCGTGAAGATCGATAGGTAGCCATGGACCTACTTTAAACTCTTTTCTCACTTCTGTCAATAAGTGCACTCAACTCTGTTAACGCCTGTGTGTTCGAGGTGAACTGAATTGCCTGCATTCCGATTGCTCGAGCGCCATCGCAAAAATCGGCAATATCATCGATGAGAACACATTCCTCTGGTTCGACACCAAGTTTTTCGGCAACGATTTGATAGATTTCTGGCTGTGGCTTTATGTAGCCAACATCGCCAGAAGCAACGACAACGTCGAATATTCTATCGAGCTCACCCGGTAAAAAGCGAAGGTCAAGTCGTGGACGTGAGCTAATGTTACTCATAACCGCAAGTTTGTACTGACCCTTGAGTGAAGACTCAATATACTCGAGGAGCTCAACGTTACGAACCTCGCCCTTATTGCGTAACTCGCGCAATACCTCTGGCGACATGCCGAGTAAACTGGCGTGTGTGTCAACCGCTTCGGTCTCGCTGATAATTCCCCTATCTACAGCGTGGGTGATAGCGCGGAACTGTTCACCCTTTTCATGATCGGCTAGCCACAACTCGTTGGCGGCTAATTTTGTAGCGTCACCAATAAGTACCGAGAAACAGTCAAAGATGACAGCTTTTATCATAGCTCGCCCCAAGTATCACCAATGTGAACATCTACTTTTAGCGCTATCTCGAGCTCCGGCGCGATGCCTTCCATGACACGTTTTAGTACGTCGGCAACTTTGTCGGCATTTTCTTTTGGACACTCAACAAGGATTGAGTCGTGAATTTGCAGAATTTGCTCACCCAGATCACCAAGCTCCTCGTCTACCTGAAGCATCGCACGCTTCATAAGATCAGCTTCAGTACCTTGGATTGGCATATTAGCCGCTGCTCGCTCTGCCCCTGCCCGCACCATAAAGTTAGAACTTTTTACGTCGGGGGTCGGGCGACGGCGACCATAGAATGTTTCCACGTAGCCCTCGGTACGTGCCTTTTCGAGCGTTGCATCAATAAACACACGGACCGGTGCGCGAAGTTCAAAATAGTGGTCGATGAATTCTTTTGCTTGGAAAAATGACATGCCGGTATTAGCAGCAAGCCCGTGTGGGCTCATGCCATAGAGCACACCAAAGTTAATCACCTTCGCTGCGCGGCGTTGGTCTTTTGTGACATCGTCCATGGGAATTCCATACACGGAACTCGCCGTTTTCGTGTGAATGTCGACGTCACCATTGAAGTCATTGATGAGTGTTGTGTCGCCCGAAAGGATTGCCGCAAGACGCAACTCAAACTGTGAATAGTCTGCACTTACGAGAACCTTATCGCCATCTGTGATGAATGATTTTCGAATGCGCCTTCCCTGCTCGGTACGAATAGGGATGTTTTGTAAGTTCGGATTCGTGCTACTCAAGCGACCTGTTGCGGCAACATCCTGGTTGAAAGTTGTATGGATACGATCATGCTCATCAGCCAACAATGGCAGTGCGTCGACATACGTATTTTTAAGCTTCGCAAGCTCGCGTGTCTTTTCAATGAGTTCAATAATTGGGTGCTGGCCGCGGAGCTTATCGAGTTCGGCCTGGCCCGTGCTATAGCTCGTTTTACCTTTTTTGATACCAGCCGTAGGAAGCTGAAGTTTTGTAAATAACACCTCTGAAAGCTGCGCAGGGCTACCAATGTTGAATTCGTATCCAGCCATTGAATACATTTCTTGTTCGAGTTTATCTCGTTCTAAACCGAGCTCTTCACTGAGCTTTTTAAACTGAACTGGGTCAATTTTTACACCACGTCGCTCAATACAAAAGAGCGTATACGTGAGCGGGAAATCATAGTTATTGGCAATTTCAGCGAGCTTCGTATTGGCATCGAATTGCTGTTTTTGCTGCGCATAGACACCGATTAAACCTGAGAGTATTGAGAGCGGCTCGGTCGTTTCATTATCAATCAAGGCTGCGACAGAACGATCACGCGCAAGTGGGTCGATAAGGAATGCACCTTGGCGTAAATCGTGTACAGAACTAAAGCGCACCTTGACACCCTGTGCGTCCAGAAGATGATACAGCGCCTTTACGTCGTAGCTGACAACGGTTGCCATTTCGAGCACTCGCCAGAATGATGCGTTCACTTCTTGCACTGGTTTTTGATAAGCTGTCTTCCCATCGGTTGATACCCAAAGCGTATCGTTAAACAACTCAACAAACACAGGGCCGTCAATCAAAAGCTGTTCGGGCCAATCCGCTAGCGTCAGTGGCTCTAGCGTTGATTCTTCTTCGAGTTCTTCAACGTCAATGACCTCGTCACCAATTTTCATGTGCTTCGGAAGCCGTGCGATGAGTGAGTTGAACTTATACTTGTGCAGCACTTCTAAGATACTGTCCACACGCGTGCGCTCGATACTTGTTTCTTGCCAGTCAATTGAAATAGGTGCATCAGTAAAAATACGGGCAAGCTGCTGACTAAGATACGCCGACTCTTTACCGTCACGAAGATACTTTTGCTGGGCGCCCTTAACCTCATCAACGTGAGCATAAATACCGTCGAGGTCGCCGTATGCGGTAAGGAGCGTTTGAGCAGCTTTTGGCCCGATACGTGATACGCCCGGGATATTATCGCTACTATCCCCTACGAGCGCTTTGTAATCAACAAACTGCGCAACCTTAACGCCGTACTTCTCTTCAAACGCGGCGTCGTCGTAGCGAACTAAGTCAGTACTGCCGGTTCTAGTAATGTACACACAGGTCCCTTCAGCGATAAGCTGGAGTAAGTCGTAATCACCCGTTACAAGACACGCCTCGACATCTTCATCTTTAGCCTGAGCGGCAAACGTACCCATAATGTCATCGGCTTCATACTGATCAAGTTCGTATAGCGGCCAATTAAATGCCTCGAGGACTTCACGAAGAATTGGTAGCTGCGCGTAAAAATCATCAGCAGGTTTTGTACGGCCTGCTTTATATTCGGGGTATATTTCAAGACGCTTTGCAGCGCTGGTTCCTTTAATATCCCAGGCAACGGCGACGTAATCTGGTTCGAGCTTTTTAATAATCTCGATGGCAATAGAAGCAAAGCCAAATACACCACCTGTTGGCGTGCCGTCGGGCAGTGAGAGCCCCGGCATTGCGTAGTAGCCTCGGTAAAATACAGACTTTCCATCAATGACTACTAATCGTTTCATATACTCAGTATAGCACCCCTACAAGCACTAGCACCTTCTCTGTTACAATGGTGATATGAAACATCACGAAAACCTCAAAATTCTGGCATTTGTCGGCCTCGCCGGCTCAGGAAAATCGACCGCAGTAGAACACTTCACAAAAAAAGGATACCCAAAGGTATACTTTGGCGGTGTTATTCTTGAGGCGATGAAAGAAGCTGGCCTTGAGCTCACCCCAGAGAACGAAAAGGTTTTTCGTGAAAAACTCCGCGAAACCCACGGTAAAGATGTCGTTGCTAATCGTATCGTTGAACAAATTAAGCACCTTGCAGGCGCTGGTCAGCACCGTATTATCGCAGACGGGCTCTACACCTGGACTGAATACAAAATTATGAAAAAGGCTTTTCCTGGCGAACTAACACTTGCCGCAGTCGTTGCTCCGCGTCGGCTTCGTTACCATCGCCTATCACAACGAGAGTATCGCCCACTTACTTCAACCGAAGCGTACGATCGTGATCAATCTGAAATTGAACACCTTGAAAAAGGTGGCCCAATTGCTATAGCAGACCACTACATCATTAACGGTGGCACGGTTGAGCATTTTGACGAGCAGCTTGATGCACTCGCTGAAGAAACAAACTTCTCAGAACACATATCTTAAGCGTCTACTCGGCCTTAAGAGAGATACGGCGCTTGCCGTCAGGTCCAGAAACCTGCAAGAGCACTTCCCTACCGTCTGGAAGAAACACTCCCTCTGAAATACGGCTGCGAATTTCGCGTGGCAATTGAGTAATGTAGGCTTGGCCTTTTTCGTAATGAAGGCGCGTCATGTGTCCACTAATATCGACGTGGTCTGGTGAACGAGCTTGAAGTTCAGCACGAGCCTGGTCATCGTAGTAACGATTAATGCTAATCCCCTTGCTATACACGTGCTGCGCCAAGCGGCGATCGAGCAGTGACAAGCTGCGTGTTTCTTTTGCAAACTCTCGAAGAAGATCTTCGACGGTCTTTTTAGTTATCTCTTCTGGCGCACCACTTTTTTGATATTGCTTGAGATCTTCGGCAGGAATGGTGTGTTCGTAACGAGCTAACTCGTCGGCGATTGCGCGAAGCGCCTGCTGCGCCTCTCCTTGACGTTCAAGGGCTGCTTGAACAAGTACTCGCTGGGTAGACTCGGGAATACGCTCTTGTCCAGTACTTCGCACCGGCTCACCGACTTTAATACTTCCAAACATACGCTGCGCCTGCTCAACGGCCATGTCGCCATCGATCCGCGGCTGAAGTATCTTACTGCTCAATAATTCGTTTTGCGCTGCATAACGACTAACATCGGCGTGCTTCACAAAAAGAATCTGCTCAACCACATCATTACGCTGCATCATGCCTGTCTTGTTTCGCTTCTCGTACCAACGAGGCATACCCGCAATAATACTATCTCTCGATGGGTGCGCAACACTTCTTCCACTGATAAAGCGCTCAGTGGCTTCATCATCGCCATGTATGTTTCGATAGAATATTTTTTTCTGACGACGACTTGTCTCTTCGTACACAAGGTCGATCATTCCGGCAGTAAAGTCGCTTCTAATTAAGGCCTCTTCGTCTGGTCGCGGTGGCATCAGTACAACGTTATTGCTGTCGATTTTTAACGCACGCAAAATCTTGCGCGCTGACTTGCGGGCACGTTCGATCTTCTTAGGGTGAAGATCGTGTTCGTCAAAGAAGTATCGTTCAGTCACTGCATCGTGTTCTTTTTCGGACTCACTAACTGCCATCATAAGGTCGAGCTGTGCGATAAAGTCATCGGCGGTGGTTGGACGAATAAAGTCTTTCCAGCGTGATGTTTTGTCGCTAAAGTCTTGAATACCACCCTCCTCTACTGCGGCGGCAATAAGCGCAACGTGAGCAAGGTGCTGGATTGATCGACTGTTTTGACGAGCCTCAACAACACCGCGAGATATCTCGGGACTAAGCGAGAACTTATTCATTTGCGCGCCAGTAGGGGTAATTTTATCTTCAAGATCAAGAGCGCCTAATCGATACAACGACTCTTCTGCGCCAATAATAGCTGACTGCGCGACACGGTGGGGAATGAATTCGTTAATATCACCAAACCGTCGGTCAATACCGGCAACTCGCAGCACAACACGCCCAAGGTTGCTGTGGTAGATTTCAGCAGGCTCGTGTGGCAAGCGTTCACCAAAAGGCATGAAAGGCATGTGAGGATTTTCAATTTCTTGACGTCGTGCACGCAGTTTATCTTCTTCGATCGTAATAGGTCGTGCAAGAATACCAACACCGCCAGCAACGTCGCGTCCAGCACGGCCGATTTGCTGTGTAATACCCGCCTTAGAAAGATAGCGGCGAGTTAAGCCTGGAACGCCGTCGTCGTCGAGCTCGGAACGGTTAATTGTACCGTCGGTAATAACGTGTGTCACACCAGAGATTGTTATTCCTGACATCCCAGCCGGTGATGAGACGATAACCAACTTATATCCCTCAGGAACCGGGTCGTTGATATGAGAAAGCTCAAACTCAGTAAGTTCGCCGTGAAGTTTACGGAACATAATATTTGCCGATGCGCCTTTTTCGTTGTTTTCTAGCTCTTTGATAGTTTCATCAATGATGTAATCTATTTCTTTTTTACCGGACGTGAAGATCATTGTCTTCTCGGGAAGTTTCTCAAAACCAGCATATACTTGCATTGGTGTTTTTTCAGCGTCTTCTCGTAAGGTAATGTCAAACGGTCGGCCCTCAATGGTAACAACTGGCACTTCGCCAGTACCATTAATTCGCCCGAATGGTTTATATAACGTTTCGGCGTTGTGGGTCGCGCTTGCAGCAATTAAGCGCCAGTTTGGGTTATCCTGAACAGCCATCGCCGCAACACCGGTTGCGATTTCCGTAAACAGATTAGCCTCGTGAATCTCATCGGAAATGATTGCTATCTTCTTGTCCTTATACAAACGAACGAGATCACGCTCCATACCATTGAACGTATCTGGTGTCATGACAACAATACGATCAGTATCGTGCGTCTCCACACGTTCGCCGTGAATAATGCCAACGATGTCGGTCGCTTCTTCGCCTAGCTGTGCGCTTAGCTCTTCGCGAATACGATCGCCGAGACCATCCGCAATAACACGTCGAGGCACCAAAACGAAGGTCTTATCATAGCCAGCCTCGTAAAGGAACTGTGGTACTTGTGTACTCTTACCACTGCCCGTCTCGCCGCCAAGAATCATGGCTCGGTTGTGCTCGAGTGTTTCTATAATTTCTTTTTTATATTTGTACGCAGGAAGCGATGCATTACCTAGTCCTTGATTTTGAGTTTCTGCCTCAGCAGCCGTCTCCGCTTGGCGCGATTTAAGCAGCTCGAAAAGCCGCGCTTTGTCCTGCCTCGATTGTCCGAGCTGATACCCAACCGACTCAACGCTCGGCACCGGAAAGACACCACGACGCTCAGTACCGTGAGTGCGGCGCATGTATGGTCCTTTTCCGTTAGTCCTCTCAGCCATTACTGGTCATAGTAGCATTTCTACCTCTGTATTGAAACCTTAAGTTCGATAGAAACAAAAAGAACGCTTCGTATACTTTCAACGACATCTGCAGCCCGAGTTTCACAAGGCGCTGAGGCCCTTGCGAAACCCGGCACGAAGCCGTCTTGAAAGTGTATGAGCGTTCTTTTTTTACAACGTGAACGTAAGGCTTACGTTAGGTAGTCGTGAAGCTTCTTTGAGTCTTTGTGCTTACGAAGCTTAGCGAGCGCCTTAGCTTCAATTTGGCGAATACGTTCACGGGTAACTGCGAACTCTTGGCCTACTTCTTCGAGGGTGTGACTTTTACCGTTCTCAAGACCAAAACGCATCTTGATGATCTTTTGTTCACGATCTGACAGTGTCGAGAGAATTTCTTGCACCTGTTCTTTAAGAAGCTGTGAGGCGGCAGATTCTTCTGGAGTTGCGCTTTCTTCGTCTTCGATAAAGTCACGGAGTACTGAATCTTCTTCGTCACCGTCGCGGCCAACACCAGCATCGAGTGATGTGATGTCTTGCTTAATTTTCATGACATATTCAACTTTTTCCGGTTCCATTTCGAGCTCTTTAGCAAGTTCTTCGATGGTCGGTTCACGGTTAAGGTCTTGGGTCATACGACGCTGTGTGCGAAGTAGCTTATTGATAGTTTCAACCATGTGTACTGGAATACGGATCGTACGAGCTTGGTCGGCAATAGCACGAGTAATCGCTTGGCGAATCCACCACGTCGCGTACGTTGAGAACTTGAAGCCTTTGTCTGGGTCAAACTTTTCAACCGCACGAAGCAAGCCAGTGTTACCTTCTTGAATAAGGTCAAGGAAGTCGAGGCCACGGCCACTGTAGCGCTTAGCAATTGAAACGACAAGACGCATATTGGCTTCGGCCATCTTATCTTTAGGTCGGCTTAACTTAATAGCCTTGAGTCGCAACTTTTCCTTTTCAGATGGAGTTGTGCCTTCTTCTGCCATTTTCTTCTGAGTTTCGTCGAGCTCGTCGCGGTTTGCAACAATTTCTTGAGCAAGGCGAAGTTCTTCTTCTGCATTGAGAAGGGGAATTTTACCGATTTCGCGCAGGTAAAGACGAACGCTGTCATCACTTGCGTCGTCAAAATACTGCTCTTGGCTTAAGAGGTCTTCGTCTGTGTCGACTTCTTCTTCGAGGTCTTCAGGGGCCGGGCCATCGAAATCAGCAATAACTGCTGCTTCGGCCGGCGCTGGTGCAACACCTTCGATAAGCGTTGCATCTTCAATAATTGAATCGTCTTTTTTCTTACCTCTTGGCACGTGTAGTCTCCTTTATGAGTTCGTTTAAGGCGTGGCGCAATCGCAGGGCCTCATCATCGTTACCGATATCCTCGGCTTCACGAAGTGATTGAGTCAGTGCGTCTTTTTGTGTTTGCTTGTGTTCAGTTATGGTGAGGCGGACCAGGCGGGCTGCTTCGAAGTAACGATCCTCGTCACTCCAATCCCCATATCGTGAATCGGCCTTTAATAATAATATTTTAACATACGTATCGTAATCTTGCAATTCGGGAGGTGTTGCCTGGACGAGTTCAGTAGCACGGCGAACGTAACGCAACACTTCTTTACGCTCGTCAGTCGCAAGCATGTCCTCGTTCACTTCTGCGAGTAGTTCGCGAACAACCGGATTGGTTAAAGCCAGCGCAAGCATGCTATCTTGGTGTGCCGCAGGATCCTGCTTGATTTCAGTCACCTGCTGAACTGGACGTAACGCGCGTGGGGCTTCGACCGTTTCGGTGCCTTCAAGTTTTTGCTTGACGGTTTCGAATGACGTTGAAGTATATGAGGCAATCTTCTTCATGAAGTGTTCTTGCTCGACGATGTCACCTAGTGAACGGACAACCGACAGTGCCGCCGTCGTAAATCGACGCTTGCCTGCCGGCGCGGTCATGTCTTCGCGTTTTGTGTATTGAGTTAGTAGCCAGTCGACGACGTTTTCAGATGCATCGATAGCCTTTTGCCATAACGCCGGGTCTTGCTGGATGAGTTCGTCGGGGTCTTTAGCGTCGTCAGGTAAGCTCACGATAGTAAGCTCTACGCCAACTTGCTGTGCAATAGGAATCGCGCGTTCGGTTGCGGCCAAGCCAGGCGCGTCACCGTCGAAGGCCAAGCGCACATTAGGTGAAAGTCGCACGAGAGCCTTAAGATGCGATTCAGTCATAGCCGTACCGGCCGTTGCAACAACTTGCTTAATACCAACTTGGTGGCTACTAACCACGTCAAGGTTACCTTCAACGATAACCGCGTAGTCACCCTGCCTGATAGACTCTTTGGCTTGGCTCAAGCCGAAAACATGACGGCTCTTATCGTAAAGGGGTGTCTGTGGGGTATTAAGATACTTTGGCGCATTTGGCTCGTCGGCAAGAATACGACCCGTGAAGCCAATAACCTGCCCAGAGGCATCCATTAGTGGCACCATCATGCGCCCACGGAATAGATCGCCGCCAAAACGATTCGTGAGTCCACCCAGCGCCAGCTCTTGTTTCGAAAATCCTTTTTTCACAAGGAATTGCACAAGTGCGTCGCCAGAATCAGGGGCGTACCCTATAAGAAATTCTTGAACAATTTCTTTACTAAGCCCTCGTTTTTTGAACACGTATTCGAGTGCGCGATTGTTTTGCAAAAGGCTTTGCTGGTAATAACGCGCCGCTAATTGGTGCGCCTCGAGAAGGCGACGCTTTTGGCGAGCAAATTCTTGACTCTGTTTGGAATCGAGCACCGACAAGTCTACGCCAGCACGTTGCGCTAAAAGCTCGAGCGCTTGGCGAAAGTCGATCCCCTCCACTTCCATAATAAAACTAAAGACATCGCCACCTTTATTAGACGAGAAGTCATGCCAAATGTTCTTTTCAGGACTGACGATAAAGCTCGGTGTTTTTTCACCGCTAAACGGGCTTAGCCCCTTGAAGTTACGACCGGCGCGCTTTAGTTGAACATACTCACTCACAACGTCTTCAATATTGAGACGAGCTCGTACTTCTTCTTTGGCGTCTTGCATACCCTAATTATATCACTCTTTACCTCTGTTATTGATTATGGTTTAATGGGGTTATGAATCCACCTAATGGACAAGCTCCGCTGGACTACCTAAATCAGATAGCACCGCAAGCTCCAAAGCGACACCTTTTCGAGCTTAATCTTCGCACTATCATTACCGGCGCGATCATTCTCGTTATCATCATGATTATTATTTCGCTCGTTAGCGGAGCAATCGCTGGCGCTCGTAAAGAACCGTGGCAACAACTGAGCGCACGTCTTGACGCAACCGCAACAATTGCAGACGAAGCAACAAGCAATATAAAAAGCAGTCAACTCCGCTCATCCAACAGTGACCTAAAGTTGTATCTCACCAACACGCAACGCGACCTCACCGCGCACCTTGTTCGCCTTAATATTGACCCGAAGAAGCTACCCGCCTCAATCGTCGCAAAAGAATCTGCAACAAGCATGCTCGCCGACCTAGAGGACGGTCGGCTTAACGCACGATACGACAGCACGTACGCACGAGAAATGGGATACCAAACAGCAACGCTTATTGCGCTACTCAATCAACTCATCACCTCAACATCTGGCACGAGCAAAGCCTTCGTGCAAACAGCACACGACAACCTCTACCCTACCTACAAGGCAATTGCAGACTTCAACACAACAAACGAATAGCGACTATTCGGTAACGAGACGATAGCTCAAACGAGCGAGGTCTTTGACTTCATCTTCGGGCACCTGCCCAGTGAGAAGAATCGTGTTCCAGTGTTTTTTACTGAGGTGGTATCCAGGCAGTACACTCTCGTACTTCTCGCGGAGAACGAGGGCTAGATTTGGATCACACTTGAGGCTCACGCGAAGTGGCTTACTACCATCAGCAATAATGGCGAAAATCTTTCCATCATTCGCTTCTTTATTACCGGCTTTGTACACGCTCGTACCTTCACCAAAAGGAAAATCAAGCCAAGTGTTTGGGAATTCAAGGAGGTAGGTTTCAAGTTCTTTATGCGTCATATATGTACTATTGTATCATTAGGTCTATTTAAGCTTGGAAAGATAGTACTGCAACTCTTCGATACTGCCGCGAATATCGTCGAGGGCGCGGTGCGCCTCGCGCTTAGCAAACTTATTGCCGTCACGGCCTTCAAAAACAACTTTCCAGGCTGAAACATCGAGCATCCGGTAGTGCAGACGCTTGTTAAGACGCGTCCACTCGCGCTCTATGAAGCGACGATCCATGTGGATTGAGTTACCCGCAAGAATGATAGGGGCATCCTCTGAAAAATGCTCATCAATAAGCGCAAGTAGCTCATTTTCAATTGTACGACCAGATCGTCCCGCTTCAAGATTCTGCTTAATGAGTGCGTCACGTGTTTCAGGAATAGAGTTCCAGAAATCAGCCGCAAGACCTTTAAACATACGGTTCTCGACAAGACGTGGCCCTACCTTAATAGCTGCCTCGTAGGTGGCTATTTCTTTCATATTCCAGTCGGTCACAATAGCACCAACTTCGAGAATGCGATCTTCTACTGGGTCGAGTCCGGTCATCTCTAGATCAATCCAGAGGACGTTCTTTTGCTTTTTGTTGCGGAATTTTTTATCCATTAGCTTTTCTTTTTATCAAGCTTATCAAGCTTAAATACATTTACGAGCCAGTAGATAACGAGCGCCGTTGCAAGTAGTGTAATGAGAGACGAAAGCGCTGCACCCCAAGCAAAATCCGCACTACGACCGAATAGCTCAAAGTGCCACGTCGCTGTAGAGAGCCTGTCTCCAGAGCCCACAATAAACTGAACAATTGGGTTTATAAATCCTTCGACGAGTTTTTTTACCGTATCACCAGCGGCTGTACCGATGGCAAGACCAATAGCCAACCCAATAACGCCCTGGGCGCGAATAAAGTCGACAAACCCGCCAACCTGACCCTTCACGTGCGTCGTGCCGAGAGTTGCGACCGTCTTAACCTTTGTAGCAGGTTTCTTGCGAGACGTTGCGCTTTTAGAGTCGGCGGTTGATGATTGAGTATGTTTCTGACGTGCTGCCATAGAGGTATGTTGCCTTTCCATCACTTTGTTTTTATTATACCATTCAAAAAAGAGGTGTTCACCAGGAGGGTGATGAGGTGGGTAGGGCTCTAAGGCTTGTGGCCCGAACCCTACCCACTCCCCCGCCCACCTGTTGGC
>Ga0247816_10000519_pt1 | contig 21359 bp, 21 predicted proteins | sample UWRJL209509C1_FD_179930 | JGI IMG/M metagenome (GOLD analysis project Ga0247816, IMG submission 179930) | Plant litter microbial communities from Arlington Agricultural Research Station in Wisconsin, United States - UWRJ-L209-509C-1 | ecosystem: Environmental > Terrestrial > Plant litter >...
GTACTGGTTCAACTTGATGCTTTTATATGCGATAAGTTTGGAAGTATATCTAATTTCTCTACCCTAATAAATATAGGAACAGGAACACCTATTTTCAAGCAAACTAATGTATTGGGAGAAAAGGAGTTAAAAACTTTATTGGGGAGTAATTTAATAACAATAACTCCGGGTACAAATGAGATTACTTTGTCAGTAAATGAGACAGCTTTAAATACCTTTATAGAGGCCAATCAAAAAACGTATAGTGTTCAGTCAACAGGGAGCGGGACAGCAGTATATAGCGGAAATACAATTACCGGAGACAATACAAGATTTACTTTTAAATCACTTACTTCGGACAGTATAGTTATAACCGAAAATGGTAGTGAGATAAATATAGAAATCCCGGCAGATGAAAATATTATTCAATTTTATGTTAATGAAGATTACAGTGGAGATTCTACAGGTACTATACTAAAACCTTTCAAAACATATGTCGATGCATTAATAAATGTAATAGGAACGGGAACTATAGCTTCACCACAATATATTAATGCTCAAATCGTACTACAATCCAATGTCAGCGTAAACCAATCACAGTTAACTGCAAACACAATCTTGGAAAACAAGATAAGTGTAAATACATTAGGTGTTGTTTCTGATAACACTATTAAAAAGACAATATTTTTTTCAGGTACCACAGATTACCCCATAGATACAGAATTTCTTGTGAGCAAAGTAGGCTTTGATGGCTCCTCCAAGTTGAACACTAATGTTAGGATGAGTTACTCTAATATTGTATTCATAAATTCAGGTAGTAAGGGGATAGTTAGGCATAGAAATTATTTCGGATCTTCTTTATACACTATTCAAAATACTTCATCGTTGCTGATAGATAGCTGTCAAATAGAATCAGCATACATAACAGGAACATATGTCTTAGCAAAAGACAGTTTAGGCAATAATATAAAGTCATTTGGTGTAGATACTTTATTACAGGATAATATAACAAACAATACACCCCATGTATATACTTACGACATGAACTTTGACGCTGAAGGCGGTCTTATAATGACAGACACTTCAATTACGGCTACAAACCAGACAGCATTTAAAATAAGCAATACTACTTTTTCAACAAATGATATTTCTATAGGGTGGAACTCTTTTTACAACAATACTTCCAATAAGTCCGTAACAAACGGTATATATCTACCTAAAACAAATATATATAGCCTAGATATACTTAATAGTTATGTAAGGTTAGAGTCCTTTAAAGATCCAAGTCAAAGGCCTTATAATAGTACAGATACGAGATTAGTGGGAGGGAGTGATGCGTTATTCAATGTAGTAGCTACAGGAAGTCCGCTTAAGAATTATTTTGAGATTACTGAAGGCTATGTGTTTACCCAACAAATGAATTACGTTCTTAAAACCACCAGTGGAACCTCGTTAGGATTGTTGAACTGTAATTTTTCCAATCTTTTTTCAGTTATTCAGGCTTTTCTACTAGTTGGTTCAGGCTCGGCCAGTGTTTACGTACAGGGGAGTAATATTAATCAGGTTATTGATCCCGCAACAAGTAATGTTACTGTAGGTGCAAACAGTGCAAATATAAATGGCTTCCAATTTACAAGTCAGGCCAGTTACACCAATGATGCCGCAGCGATTACAGCAGGACTTATTACTGGTAATATATACTACAATACCACAATAGGTGCAATGAAGAAAATATAAAGAGGTTATGGTTTTCCTCTTTAGTTGGATTGGGCGGAGAAATCTGCCCTTTTCTTGTTTTAAACCCGTCAGATAAGTAATTTTAAAAATAAACGCCAAAACGGTATATTTGTAATATGAATAACAGTGAATTTGTATCTAGGGTTATTAACGGATTGAAATCTTTGGGAAAAGATAACAGGATTTCACGCAGATATATTTTAAAGACAGGGCAGGAAAAAGCTAAATTCCTAATCAGCCAAAAACTCAATGACCGCAGTCTTTACAGGGAAGCCAATGTTTTCAGAACTTTGAAATGTTTTGAAATGGAACGCATCGATGTGGTAAGCTGCCCTATAATAGAATTCAAGACGTGCAGTACTATAATGCGCTCCAAGAAAAAATTACCTGAGCTTATTTATTCAAAGTATGGCAGCAGTATAAAATCAGTTACATCACTGGATGGAGAAATTGAAATTAACAGTACAACCCCCGCACAACATAGATTAGATAAAAAAAGACTTGGTTATAAAGATAAAGCAGAATACTACGATAAAGAAGGAAGTCTTTACATTATAAATAAGGAAATATTTGCAGTAGATGTAGAATTAATCCCTACAGATCTTTACGATTTAGATCAGTGTTCTGAATGCAGGGAAAAAAATTGCAAGTCAGCATGGGATTACGAATTTGTTTGCAGCGATAAATTATTAGAGTCAGTAGTACAGGAAACTATAAAAGAAGTGAGTATATCCAAGCAGGTTCAGGCTGACCAGAATCCAAATTTAAATGAGGGTAGTTAATGAAAGTAAAATACAGAAAAGAAGACGCGGTAAGGAAAATGAGGAGATCGAACCCTTTAAATCCTGCCAACCTTAATAGGGAAAAAAATAGGAATATACCAAACCGCTATATAACCAGAAAAAACTTAGTTAACTGTATAACACTTATAAAAAATCAAAAATTCCATACCTTTTGCAGGGAGAAAATACTACCATCAATACCTGACATTACAACTGAGGAAATCAAGATAATTTATAAGGAAGCTTTGAAAACTATTGCCTATAGAATGGTACACAATGAGGCAGGAGTTTTCATTAAAGACTATGGTTATTTTTCTGTTTTCAGATATCCGCAAAAAAGAATAATTGAGAAATATAACGGTAAAGAGATGAAAAGATACACTAATCTACATACTGATGGCGTTTTATACTCCTTATCTTTTATTCCTATAAGAAAAGACAATGCATTAAAAGTATGGCAAATGGATAAAACCTTTCTGGTAAAAAAAATATCACGCGTACTTTACTATCAATTAATAGATGGTAAAAAATATAAGTCCGCCTACACCCCATTACAGAATTTATACGGTAACAGAATAAAGACTTTGGACGCAATAAAGAAAAACAATGATAACCAGCAGTAACCTAATAGCACAAATTCAGACCGACCTCAAACAATATAATGAGAGTGGCTTGCTGGACGAGCTCTCACTTAATTTGTGGATTAAAAACGGTCTGGAGAAATTCGGGGGAAACATAATGCCAATTGTTAGCACGGTTTTGAAGGTTAAAAATGGTCAGGTAAGACTACCCCATAACTTTTACAGCTTGATATCAGCAGTAAAATTTTACGAAGAATATGAACAGGACGAGAAAGAAGATACTATAGAAGACTTTTACAGGTATAAAGTAAGAAAAGAGGCTCAAAAAGAATGGGATAATCAAAGTAACAGTTATAAGGACGGAGAGTTTACGGAAATTACAGAGACAACTTATTTTCATGATGGACGCAAAAACAGGAAAAAACCAGAATTACTTAAAATAAGTAAAGGATCTGTTAAAATTCACACCAAAAATGTAAATTTAAATAATACCACTAACTGCCAGTATGAGATAAAAATAGAAGGGGATTTCATAAAGACGAATTTTAACACCGGTAATATTCTTATAGAGTTTCAGGGACTGCCTGTAGATGAGAATGACGAACTTATTATCCCTGAAGTACAGGGAAATTATGTATTCGAATATTTAGAGAACCACCTGAAGAGAAAAATATACCAGAATCTTTGGAGTAATGGGGACGATGAAAACGTACAGGCCAAAGTACAATTTTATCTTCAATTAGAAAGGGATAGTTTTTCCAATGCCATGACCTCTGCCAAGTTTGAAGGAATGGGAGGAAGATGGTGGAAAGATATGGTCAAGCAAAATAAAAAAAGAACAGAAATATTCGGGATGTTTGCCCGGGGTAAATAATGAATAAACCTGCACAGAGTATAAACAGCCCTAAAAAAGGGATGTCCCGCAAAAATCCTATAGACCTAGAACCTTCTGAATATTCTTTTGCTTTCAATGCAAACATAGAGAATTCATCAGAAGATTTTTTCAGTTTAAGTAATGAGCAGAGTAATATTTTAGCCACCCGTTTCAAAGAGGGCTATAGATTTATAGGTGGTAAGAATGATACCAGCACTGATGATACATACGTATTTTTGGTTAATCCGACTACAGGTGTAGGGGAATTGGGAACTATAAGAAATAACCAGAATAATTCTGATATAGCCGATATTGACGTAACATGTGAAGACTGCCAAAAGTACAAAGTTCTTTCTGAACCTTTAGAGGAAACTACTCAAGTACCACTTCAACAATACGAAACCCTTTTAAATGATGCCTGCAATCTAGGATTTGGATTTGATATAAACTTTCCCATAAAGAAAATAGTTATCAAAAATGAGAAGTGTGGTAAGACCATTTACTTCACGGACTTTAATAATCCACCCAGATACATCATAATTGATAAGATTGGAGACTATATTAATTCACAGAATATTGTATGCGGGGAACCCCAAGGAGATGTAATCTGCTTCAATGCAGATAAGATGAGGATCTTTAAAAAATTCGGCGTGCCTACCCTTACTCCTTTTGCAATACAATTGGGAGGGAGATTAAAAACAGGAACATACGAATTTCTCATTGCCTATTCAGATGCATCGGGAAATGAAATATCCGAGTATTTTTCCATTACCAATACAATCCCTATTTTTGATGAGAATGATATTGTCAAGGAAGCCAATACAGAATTGTCATCCATAACAAACTTTGCAATCCGGTTATCTGTGACAGGTCTTGACAAGAGTTATGACTATTACAAGATTGTGGTAATACAAAATACCGACAATGCAGAGAATTATTTTGTTGAAGGTATCCACACTATAGATGATAACTCCGTAATTTACACTACTTCTGAAAGAAAAGACAGGATAGATTTCACAGCTATAATTAAGCAAAATCCAATAATAAAAAAAGCAGAAGGTCTTACCGATTCCAATAACACACTTTTCTTATATGGACTAGAGACAGAAAAAGAATGGAATCTGCAACCTGTTGTGAGCTTAATGGGTTCTTTTTTCCAATGGCAGACTTCTATAGCAAAAGAAGGATTGTACCAGTCAGGCATAGCAGCCTCACAGTTCAGGGGATACAACAGGGATGAAACCTACCCTTTAGCATTGAGATTCCTGACCAATGATGGTTACTATACAGCCAATTTCCCACTCATAGGAAGAGAATCCACTGTATTAGACCGAACAGAGATAAACAATCAGGACAGAGCCTCTATTGAAGCGAGCGTAGCCAATTGTATTATACAGGGGCGAACACAAAGATGGCAGTACTATAATGACGCGATAGAGACAGGTACGTGCCTTACTGAAAACATAGAAACCAATACAGTTATAGAACAGCAAAAAAAGTTCTGTACTGTAGAAAGTGTAGTTGTAATCCCAGCGGGTACACTAACAATAGAAAACCCTGATGATTATACTAATCTAAAGGATTTTATTGAGGATAATAAGGACGATTGTGAGGAGTACGACTATTGTGATTATTTTAATATATCTGACTATTCCGACCAGAATTGTACTCCTGTTTTTACAGATAACTGCGGGGAGCCTGAACTAGCAGATGAGATTCTTCTTGTAAATAATGTAATGGGGGAATTGGTAAATAAGATACCAAAGAGTTTTCCTGATGAATATGTAAAGATAAGGACAACACCTTCTTGCAGCATGTTTACTGTAAAACCTGCGGGCGGATATGAAAGGGACACTGACTTCGAACAGCAATATATGCCGGGAGGAGATACAGTCTATCTGAGAAACTTTGCTTCTCCAAATACACAATGCAGCTATGCAGACCAATTACAGAATATACAAACTATAGATGAACCTACAGAGTCTTATTTCCATATGTATTATGGAGCAGACACTTTGGCAGGTGTATTAACCTCAAAAGATGCAGGATGTGATTCAGTATATGGTGCAGGTACTTTTTATGATAAGATACATGAGGGGGGGCTCTGGTTTAAGTCAGGCTTCCAGACACAAGACAGCCTCATATTTGAAGTAAGTAAATACAAGCTAAATGAGACCGATGATAATATAGATATCAATGGTGCTGATAACGGCGCTAAAATACGATTAAATATTTTCAATAAATGCAGTTCAACAACGCCTCTTTACTGTCAGATAATAGATTTGCGTCAGGGGACACAAATAAAAATAACAAAGTCAGGAGCAGATGTGCTGTTTGAAGACAGCAATAATGTTGTTACAACTGTAACCGGATTTATAGGGAATGATTTTTATGCTGTTTTAGATACACCGATAGCAAGCGGAATAAATGCCGCATCCGATCCATTTTACAGAACTGCACCTACACGCGGCTGCTTTAATGTTGTTACCAGAAGCATCGAGATTGCAAGGATTGATGTAAGCTATGATTCTATTACTTTAGATAAAAAGCAGACCTATGTATCAGACTGTGAATACCAGATTCCTATTATACAGGACTGTACAGCATTTCCCTATAAAAAAGGAGACTTTGGTTATTCAGAGAGTACGGATACTTATCCTGATAATGCAGAACTATATAATTCCAAAAGTTTAAAAATAGATGTTTCGGATTTTCAGGATAGTGAAATACGTTTACAGTTCGAACAGAAATTCACAACAGGGTATTCAGAAGGAAAGTATTTACTGAAAAACTCTACAGATTTCAGATGCCAGCCTATAAGACATTTTAAGATGCCGGATAACAAAGTGGCACCTTTTATGTGGGATGACAGATTAGCCCCCTTCGCTCCTACTGTAATATACCCATTAGGTATAACTGTAAATGAAAATGTAATTACTTCTTTTCTTGATATAGCTGTAAAAAACAATCTTATTACCCAACAGCAAAGAGACAGTATAGTAGGTTATGAAGTTTTAAGAGGAGACCGTACGGCAAATAAAAGTGTAGAGGCTTCCGGTTATCTTTTTGACATGCGTAAATACATGGAAGAGGGAAATACCAAATATTACCCTAATTATCCGTATAATGACTTAGGAAATGATAAGCTTAACTATGTCGAGAATAGAACAGCATTGTTGCCTCATAACTCAAACTCCAACTATAATTTTACCTTCCATTCGCCAGAGACTGACTTTTATAAGAGAACCATACCTACCGAACTTAAGGTAGAGGGTTATATGTTTGGTAAGTCAAAAGGTAATTTTGCCCCCGTAAAAGACCACCCTAAGTGGGTAATATTAGGACGTAAAGCAAAAACAGTAGCTACTCTATTAGCTGGTCTTGAATCCGCAGCAGAACTGGCTATCAAACTTGCTGCGGCAGGAGAAAATTTTAGATTTCAAGTAGGTGTTAGTAATTCAAGTAACCCTATAGGAATAGGATTGAGTATTGCCGCAGCAAGTTTAGGAGGATTAGAGGCAGTAGCTATCACAGGTAGATACAGATATGAATGGCTAAAGGCTTTCAGGGATTTAGGAAGTCCAAAAAACTTTGCTTACTATTACGCATCTGAAGGGTATTATAATTACATTCAGGCATTACAGGAAGAAGGTAATCTGGTGCGGGGATTAAATGTGGGCAAGAATCTAAAAGAAGGGAATTTTACAACCGTAAATGATGTCACAGGTGAGAAACTAAATATAAATAATTTAGACCGTGAGAGATCAGTGTTTATTTCATTAGGGGAAGATTACCCTCTTGTATGGGAAGATCAGTATAAAGAGTATGATAATGGCAATATAGATTTTAACAGTTCAAGCCTTACATTTGCCAGTGAATCAGGTATAGATAAAGCAGGTAAAAGTGTTGATATTTTTAAAAATATCGCAAGCCCTTATGTAAAACTTAAAAATTATATAGCTGCCCAATATGGAACATTAGGTAGTATAACTTGGATATCAACAGGGTACAGAGGAGATTTAAAAAACCCAAGTGATTCCTGTATATCGATATTTGGTGGTGATACCTTTATTACAAGATATTATATCAAAAGAAAATTACCCCTATTCTCTGTAGATGCTATGGGTACGGCATCACTAACTCCTTTTGACTACAGAAAGTACAATAATATAGGAATCCAACCAAGATTCTTTGTCGACTATGAACTGGGAGGCTCTACAAGTTCAGGTGCTGCCATATTTCCAGATTTTGACAGTGAATACAGGTTTGACAGCTTGAGAGGGGAAAGGGATATGTATATTCAGGAGCCAAGCAAATTCTACTTATACTACTATGGTATCCCGGGAATGATGGTCGAAACAGAGATTAATACAGATTATAGGGAAGCCAGAAAAGAACCGGAAAATAATTTCTACCCTAATGTAGGAGATTATATGGATTTTACTCAGGAAAGAGATGTAAGTATTAAAAAGCCCAATACTTTCTTTTACAATCCCGTTTACTCAAAAAATACAACATCACTAGGATATAGGGGATTACCGTCAACCTACGAAAAAGAACTTTACGATTGCAGATTTGACAGCCCAAATGGGGTAAGGTACAGCCTGCCTGATAACAGCGAAAACAACTTATCAGATCCTTGGCTCATATACCGTCCTTTGGATACCTACGAGTTCAAGACTTCCTTTGGGAAACTTAAGGAATTACGGGGTATAGAAAGTGAACAGGTACTTGCCAGATTTGAAAATACAACGGCGATATTTAATGCAGTTGATGTTCTGGTGGATGGAATAACACCTTCAACACAATCTTTGGGAACAGGTGGTATATTCGCCCGCAGACCCATCACCTTCTCCAATACAGAATTAGGTTATGGAGGAACACAGTCTTCACAGAGTATCTCCAATGAATTCGGGCACTTCCATGTAGATGCCAAGAGAGGTCAGGTAATGCAAATTGAGAACAGCGGTAAGGGAATGAAAGAGATTTCAGGATATGACCAAGGAATGCGAAATTGGTTTAAGGAACACCTCCCATTTAAGATATTAAAATATTTCCCTGATGTTGATACCGACAATGCATATAACGGTATAGGTATCTCGATGGGTTTTGACAGCAGGTTTAATAGGGTGTTTATAACTAAAAAAGATTATGTACCACTAGACGATAAGTGTATAGAATATACACCAACAGGGTTTGTGGTGAACGATACGGAGTGCAATGATACCCCGCAAATTCTTACATGCCCTATAGGTTATACTTTAAATACCGAAACAAATACTTGTGAAAAAACTGTTTTGAGTCCTGCCTGTCCAAGTGGATACAGTTTTAATACAGGAACCCAGCTGTGTGAGAGAACAACAGGAGATTGTTCAGAAGGTCTTGACATAGTTTTTGTCCTTGACGCTACTGCTTCTCAGGGCGGGACTATAGATAATATCAAAAATGCTATCAGCAGTGATATTGTACCTGCAATAATAGAAAACTTTGGCGCAGATTACCGATTATCTTTGATAGTGATAAGAGACCAAAGGGGTGATGGACAATTCCTTTTTGAGATATTAGAGCCTTTTTCTTTAGGTAACGAGACAACTTTTTTAACACAGATAAATACAGTATCGGCAGCATTTGGGGCGGGTAATCCAGAACCATCTGACTTGGCGTTGGCCGCCGCTCTTGACAACAGCCCCGCACTGGATAAAAACGGTACGGTAGTATCCGCTACAACAATAGGAGTATTCAGGGAAAATGCTGCAAAAGCAATCATATTCACTACAGATGAAAGGCCATCTGGGTTTGATGATGCATATGACTTTTCCGATTGGTTAAATGCTGATGCACAAGCTACAAAGGCAAATAACATGGGAGTTAAAATATTTTCGTACTTTACAGGAAATAATACAGTTATACCACCTGTACCCCCGGTAGGTATAACGCCTCCTAACAACACTTATATTATGCAGAATTATGCCAGTGTGACGGGCGGCACTTATTATTTTAAACCTTTTGGTATTGATATCAGTGACAGTGTGGTCGATGCAATAGTAAACGGTGTTGGGTGTACAGAAACAGCCCAACCAAATTGTGAAGACAGTTGTGTAAGGGATGAGGATATTTGCGAGTGTACCCAAACAACAGAACCTGTTTTAAATGATGTTATTATTCCTATAGACATAACTGATCCCGAATATTTCAAGGAAGTGAGTTTCACAATTGCCTATAGTCCTATATTAAACCAATGGATAAGTTTTTACAGCTTTGCTCCCAATTACTATATTAACCATCAAAATTATTTTCAGACAGGAATAAATTCTATAGGAAGTGACAAGGGACTCTGGAGTCACTTATTGACAAACCAATCCTATCAGGTGTTCTACGGCGTTAAACAACCCTTTATAATAGATTACACAACCAAAACTGTGCTGGGAGAAAAGAATCTAGACAGCTTATCTTTTAACTCCAATACCAGAAGATACCACGGTAAATACGACTGGGCAGAATTACAGAACAAACCCTTTTCAAGCTTAGTCATTTACAATAACTTAAGTAACACCGGGAAGTTGGAATTGGTCAATAACAGTGGAGCAGCATCACTTATATCTAAGTATCCTAAAACCAGTGATGATAAAAATACACAACAGATACTTGCAACTTATAAAAACGACAATTGGTTTATAAATTATTTTTACAACAGGGTTTTAAATAGCGATACCAATAACCCACTATGGATCTGGGATGCAAACCAGATAAACAAGACAATAAATAGCGACATAGTAAAGTTCGGGGGTAAGAAAATATTGGAAAAAATGAAAGGTCTTTATTTTAATATAAGGCTTACACAAGACCAAGAATCGAGATACCAATATATCTACAGGTTCGGAGTAACACAAGAAAAAACAGAGCAATGAGATTCCAAGAATATAAAGAAGACCCTTTAAATCCATTCCTAAGAAAAGTAGCACAGGTAGAGAGTGGAGGAAATCCGGCTGCCAAGAATCCTACAAGTTCAGCTACAGGATTATACCAATTTACGGACTCCACTTGGAAGGGAGTAGTAAACCAACTTGGACTTAAGTATAACCTAGAAGACCGTAAAGATCCTAAAAAAGCTGATTTGGTTATGAGGGAGTTCACTAGGTTAAATGAGAGCTACATAAAACCTGTTGTAGGTCGGGAATTAAATGATGCAGATAGGCATTTGGGACATTTTTTGGGGGCAGGAGGAGCCCGTACTTTTTTCAAAGGTTACAATGCAGAACCTAATGCACCTGTATCTTCAGTATTGTCCCCGGGCGCAATAAAAGCTAATAAGTCTGTGGTATATAATAAAGATGGGAGTTTAAAAACAATCGGTCAGTTATACGACTGGGCATCGGCAAAGATGAATATAAAAGTGGGCTCTACCACTACTGCCCTAGCAGAACCTGTTGTAGACTTATACACTCCACCCGACACTACCCAGAATTTAAGTAGTTTGCCAGATACAGAAGAAAAGCCTACTTTAGCAGATACTTCACAGGAAGATGCAAAGAAAAGGCTAGAGGAAAAAATGGCAGAAAGAAATTATATAGCTAAGATTATAGGTAATACAGCAGTGGATTATGTAGATCCCGCACAATACCAGACGCAGGAAAACTTCATGCAAAAAGGTGGGACAATAACTGTCAAGGATAAAAATGATCCGCGTTATAAATCTTATCAGGACAGCTTAATGATGTATAATGAAGGTGTAAATGCGAATGATAGGTCTATGATGACCAATGGAAAACCTTTTAAATATTGGAAGGATCAGGATGCGTCAGATATGAACCCCAGAGATATTTATTTTCAACAGAAAACGGGAATAGCTCCCATAGGACATAATCTATATAATAATACCCAAGGTAATGGGACAACAGGCTCCGTAATAGAATATCCTGTATACAAAAAACCTGTACAGCCTGTTATATTGCAGAGTGATATAATACAATCACCGCCAGAGATAAAGGCTCTTCCTCCAATGACACCTGAAGGGCTAGTACCAAGCGATTTCGAATTAGAAGGGGATATGGGTATTAATAATCCGGTGAGAACACCCCAGTACTGGAATATTGAAGATACAATACAAGGCTCAACAAATTACAACGGTTCTCAGACTAATTATAGGTTTGATGGCGCTCAGGAGCTTCCATATATCTCTCCAAACAATACACGAACTGTAACCCCCGTTTATCAAAGAGGAGGAGCAACTCGACAGGATAGCCTAGATATATATAATAATTCTGTAGGCGTTCTGAAATACTACAAAGATAAAAACTATGCAGTAACAGATAGAAAATTAGGTCGTCAATCTAATGTTGACCTCCATAATCAGAATGACAGATTTTATAAATATTTTAAAGATAATGGGAGTATTATTCCTGTTGCATATATTGATAAGGATAATAAAGAAGGAAAAGGTAAGATATTAAATTCAAATTACAGAAAAAATATTGATGATAATATATATCTGCAAAGAGAGGCCGCCGACGCGCTCTTAGATCTAAGATCACCGATGCAGAAATTTGATAGACGTATAGAACCAACCCTTCAAATGGATTTACGTAATGTGAGTTCAAAGGATCGTTTATTTGGAGATGCTGTACAGCTTATAGGATATGATCCGATATCAGTAAAACCCTATAATTTATTAACCGAAACTGAAAAAAAGGAGAGGCTTAAAAAATACGGTACATCTGGGACACCTTATCAACAGCTAAATCCTAAGCCTTCTCCCGTAATTCAAAAAAGAGAGGGTTATGTACCTTTAAAAACTATGACACCAGAAGATTTGATTACAAATAACTTTGAATTAGAGGGTAGCGTAGATATCAATAACCCTATAAGAGTCCCTCAGTATTGGAACATACAGGATAATATTCAAGGCTCTACCGCCTATAATGGTTCTCAAACCAATTACAGATTTGATGGAAGCCAAGATTTACCCTATATAGCGCCAACCAATACTCGTATAGTAACTCCCGTATACCAACAAGGAGGCCTTATTAATAGCGATCTTGGGCAGTGGATGTACCCGGGAGAAATCACTCAAATAAATTCCAATGAGATAACTATGAAACCTAACCCCCTTACAGGAGAGCCTATAAAAACTCCTGTTCTTGGAATATCAGATACAGGTCACATACAAATGATGTACCCGGGAGAAAACTATAAATTTAATGGTAATTCAGTGACTGAATATCCGCAAATAAAAAAGAAATGAAAAAAAAGATAAATAGAAAACCTAAATATCAGGGAGGAACACAAGTACCGAATAACGTATTCACTGATTTTTTAGGCTCTTTTGGAAGCTCTACTTGGGATAATGTAAGAATACCGAGAAAAAAAGACGATATTCCTCAGACTATAGCAAACCCTGTAAGAGTGGGAAATGCTTTAAGTATGAACCAGATATTTAACCCAAACTACTCGGCAAATGCAAATTTTGAGAACATTCTCAATGCTCCAATGCCTACTACTCAGGCTCAAGTTACCCCTACGAGTTATCCAATAACTCAGGGAATGGGAAATTCATATATGAGTAGTAACACACCTGCCGTAGCCGCTACAACAAGTCCTGAAACTATGGGTAATGTAACTACGACTTACGGAGTAGAACAACCACAGACAGCAACCCCGTATTATCCTATAAATGATACAAGGAGTCCTCTATATTTTGAAGGCACCCCACAGACATCAGACACTGAAAATAAATATACACCGCCTATACAATACTTCAATCCTTATGGAGGAGTAGATTTGCAAAGTGCCGCCACTTTTCTAGGACAATCCATAAAGGATAAAAATGATTTGGGTATAGTAGGAAGTTCAGCCAAGTTACTTACAGGCCTAGGTAGAAATATTGTAGGAGGTTTAGGACTTGGTAACAGGGAGAATTTTATACAGACAGAGTACGACAGAAGAGTACGACAGGCACAAATTCCTGCAACACAATCCTTTCAGGAAGGCGGACAGCAAGGAATAGAAGCACAAATAGTGCAGGCATTACAGCATGGAACAGACCCACAACAGGTATTGCAGACTCTTATAGAATCAGGTATGGAAGAAAATCAAGCAACCCAACTAGTAGAGGGCATAATGCAACAACTACAATCACCGCAGGAAAACTTCATGCAAAAGGGTGGGACTATTGTTAAAGAATTGACTGGAGAATACACAACTTCCCTGAATAAGAATGATCCTAGTGTAACAGCAGAGGTAGAGCATAATGAGTACTTACAGGATAACTTGGGAGGCATTACAAAAGCTATAGGAGACACACACGAAAAGGGAGGAGTTCATGTAAATCTGGAACCCGGAGAGAGAATTGTATCAGATCACTTAAAAGTAGGTAAAGAAAATGCAAAGCACTACACCGATAATTTTGGATTAGAAGTAAAACCCAAAGATACCTACGCAAAGGTATTGGATAAGTTTACTACAAAATCAGGATTAAAAGCATTGGTTGAAGAACAGGAGGACATAATAAAAAAACTAAAGAAGCAAGAAGAAATAGTAAGAGACAATCAAAGTGCCACTACAACAGTAGATTTGAATAAGGAATTTTTGTCTACAAAACTCGCTGAACTAGAAGAGCAAAAAACACCTTTGGAAGAGGCAAGAAAGTCACTGATGGACGATGTATTTAGTAGACAGGAATCCTCTAAATCAGATGAGGAAAATACTGAGGCTACTTACCAGATAGGAGGATACCATCCACGCACAGAAGAGCAGAAAAGACAGACCTTGAAAGACTTTTTAAGTACTGCCCGTTTTGCAGGATATGATGGAAATATAACAGGTAATGAAAAAGACCTGAATGCCGCAGTTGCAGAATTACAAAACTGGTCAGTAGCCAATCAACCACAATCAACGGAACAATACGCAAGAGCTGTGGATATTACCGCCAAAGGCGTAGATTTGATAAAAGCCAATAACCCTGAGATATTTGCACAAATAGGAATACCTGCCGATAAACCTTCCGCCCAATATACACCGGAAGAAAAAAACGCATTGGTATCAGTAATGAAGTCAAAAGGATTGGATACCTCTGAATTCTACCTAAACCAATTTGCAGACGGACTTATTGAAAACAGGTTTCCAAATGCCCCTGCAAGCTACTTACAGACACCTGTATACAATAATATTCTACCTGTAGCGGGAAATATTCCTAACCAATATAATCCTTACACAGAGCCTGTAAATACACAGGAAGATGTAGTAGCAACACAAGGACAGAGAGATAATCTAAATACATTGCTCTTACCTAATCAGATGCCCCTGATGCCGGATAGTTTGGAAGGTGCATTGAAACTAACAAGAAGATATGACAGGATTGACCCTCTTATGCTTACACCTGACCAGCAAATATCAGAATTAAGGGCGCAGGAATCACAGGCACAGCAACAGATAAACCAATTGCCTGATTCTCAAAGAACAGCAGCACTAGCTAATTTATCCGCTATTACCCAGCAGAATATTGCAAAAACTATAGCAGACACAAACAGGCAGAATCTGGGCTCGGATGCACAGTCGCAACAGTTTAACGCGCAGGTTCAGATGCAGGAAGAAAATGCAAGGGGGGTAGATTTGAATGACTACGAACGAAAAATATTAACGGCCAAGGCAATTACAGACCAAAATACAAGAAATTACTATAATCAAATGCAAGCTGTAAATTTGACTAATTACAATGCGGTAAATAATGTTAATAGACTTAATGAACTGTATAGTAACTTTGGATACGGTAATAATGGTATAGAGAGGTTAGGGGTTATGCCAACATTTTATAAAGAACAAGCTTTAGCTTCACCTCTAGTAACTACAGATGTATCAAAAACTAAAAAACGTGCAACCAAGAAAAGATTTGGAGGCAAAAGTTAAATATAAGTTAAAATAAGTAATTATACTTAAAATTTCTATATCTTTACATTATTAATAAATGATTCATAATCATAATGGAAGCACAAAATTTAGGGGTTCACATTGTAGACTCAGAAAAACAAAATAAAGTTGGAGAATACAACAAAGAAACAAACCCTTATGATGTTAAAATAAGGGCTGTAGTTGATTTATTTAAAGGAGATGAGTTAGGTTTTGCACTTACCGTCTTAGAGCAGGCAATGAAAAGATTAAAAACTAAGGCAGTTATAGCTTAACCACACAAAAACATGAGAGAAAATAACATCACAAAGCATATTTTTATCAAGTTGGTTCAAAGTATAAATAGATTCTGCGAGGTTGGCAATATTGATTTAAAGTTTACAACAACGACTGTATGCCCAAAAATAGAAAAAGAAGATTTTATGGCAGAAGTCGAAATTATAACAACAACAGGTTTTGTATTAAGGTCACTGTCTAGCTACTTTACCAAATACAGTATAGGCTATAGTATTATTAAAAACCCTATAAAAAATCAGGAACAGTAAATTTATATTGAAGAAGTAAAGATATAAGAAAATAAAATAGTAATACTTTTACTAGGGTACACGTATTGGTGAGTTTGTAGAAGTGTTTCATAATCATCAGTAGAGTCGTATTAAATTGGACTTTGTTTTCCAAAAGTGCCTTTACTGTACCCTAGTAAAAGTATTACTTTAATATTAATATAACAAAAGTATATTACCATGCTGAAAGATTATGTAGAAAATGACAAATTAAAAAAACTGTCGCCAACGGATAACTTAACATTAATTAGTGCAAAAGTAATATCAAATTTTTACGATAAGGGTGATATGGTACGCGTTAAAAGACATATTGGACTTCTCATAAAAGCCATATCAAGCCTAAAAGCATAACATGAAAAAAGTAGAAGAGTATATAACAGAGTATATAGAAAATGGAATACTTAAAAGTGATTCCATATACACTACTTCGTGGAAAGAGGCAAATAAAATAGCCGCAGAAAGAAACAAAGGAGAAAAAGTTTTAGGTATTGTGAAGGAGAGTTACGAGTTTGAAGTAAAACCAAAAATAAATTTTAAGAGACGTTTTAAAGACTCCTTGGAAGAAAATCTTTCTACGCCAGAAAAAGCCAGAGAGTATGTAGAAGCACTACATTTGCTTATTGCGATATTATATTTTTGCATACTTGTTTCGGTTTTAAATTAAAACTTATGGTTATAGACTCTTTTTACGATAATAAAGATAACAAATACGGGTCACATAAGGAAGCTACCTTCGCTGGGCGCTAAGAACTCTGGTAATGGAGGTAAAAAGCCAGCCAGAAGAACTTATTGATACTCTTAATAATCAATGTGTTGATTCAGAAGAAAACCAGTACCCTATCATAGATGGAAGAACCTATTGGATTTATGTATCAACTTAAAACTAAAAATAAATGTACAAGTTTAAGATTGTAAAAAAGAGTAATAAAACTAGTAAACACTTGGATACAAATTCACTTGATGTTGACTATATGTCCGAAGGGAAATTAGATTTGGATGATTTGCAGAATTCAAGTTTTCCGCCGGAAATAAAAAATTTAAGCAAAAAAGAAACAGATAGGATAAAAAATGGTGAAGTCGTAAAAATATCTTTTACAGCTACTACAACTGTAGAATTAAATCAAAGCGTATGAATAGAGAATTACCAGATGGTTGGAGTTCAGGAATTGAAGATTATAAAGGAGAGCCAGATGATTTGACACGAATAGAGGATATTGTATTAGGTTATGCAAAAGACGATACAGAAATACTATTTAGGAGTATGGTTCCAATATACTTGTTTCAATCACAGCCTTCCAGATATAAAATAACAGATAGAAACAGTGGAGAAGAATTGACACTAGAGCAAGCAATACTAGAATTGAAACTACGAAATATTCTCTAAACTCGGATTATAGAACAAACTATAAACATTTTCCATATGATAGAATATTGTATTAGACAAAACAGAAAAAAAATAGAATTAACTGAAGAGCAGTATAAAGATATGCAATTATTTTTGGCAGGAAAAGTGGATTTGGAAAATTTAAGCCTTGCAAATGACCCACTTCCGCCGGAAATAAAAAACATACCTGAAGTAAACCAGAGAGAACTTAATGAGAGGGGTCAAACAACGTATTGTTTCTCAACACTGACTGAAGTCACGATATTGAATAAACCAAGTATGCAACCATTTAAAAAAACTAATAGTGGATATAAGTAGACTAGGAAGAAAGATTGACATACTAACAGCTAATGTAGCAAAAGGCTTTACAACAGTGTATACGGATTTAAAAACAATAGATAATAAAATAGACATTTTGATTCAAGGAGTTGAAAACCTCAATGAGGGTACAAAAGGATCTCTTAAAGTTCTACGTTGCAATTTTGAAACAATATCTGCCAAACTTTATGAAGTACGTACCCAACTGCGGAGAATAAAAAAGTAAATGATTATGTCAGAACTAAACCGAATAATTGACAGTGAATTAAGAATTGGTATTTTGGAAAATGTAGTAGACTTAATGATGGAGAAAAATTCCAATATTATTAAATTCACAAAAGAAGAATTAGACGCTATTGATAGCAAAGTTATTGAAAGACTTCAAAAGAAATACCCAGACGAGGATGTTCAGCTTAGGTCAGTAAGCATTTTTAAGACTATGAAAAATAATAGGATTTACGAGTTATTAATGCATATAGGGTCAGAGCTGTGTAATTTCAGTCATGAATGGTCAGATGAATTAAAAAAAGAATTCAATTCCGTTTCCTCTTATTTGAAACATAATGATTAGGAGAATACTGACAAGTAAAATTAAAAGCATGAAAAAGATAGAAGAATATATAACAGAATACCTTAAAAAAGACGGTTTGTATTCTTCCTCAGTATTTGCCACATCTTTTGATTCAGCTAAAGAATTGGCGGATAAAAAAAACAGAGGAGAAAAAGTAGTAGGTAAGCTGGATAGCAGATATGAAATAACTATATAACTTTTGGTAACTATACCTTAATTACACAGGAATAGTAAATAAAAAAGGATGACGCTATTATCTTTTTAGACCGAGCATTTATTTTTTAGGGCATTGCTTAGGTTTAGATCTGTAAAAGAACACCCTTCCGTCTTGACACCGTTTATGAGCTTTTACAAAAGTAACTGTTTCCATTTAATCTTCTTCTGAATACGTTTTTTCTGCATAGGCATTTTGTATTGGTTATTATAATTCCTCGAGTAAGGTGAGGTCGACCTTCATTCCGATTCATAGATCTGAAGTTTGCAGAATACAAGTGCTTATGTAGAGACGTATTACTCAATGAACTAACGTAAAATTAAGAATTATAAATTAAAGTTAAAAATTCCGAGGGAAATAAGAAAATAAAATATGGAAAATGTAGCAGAAAAAGCCTTCAAGATAGGAGAACAGCACTTCTTTGATATGAGTGAATGGATTGAGAAAGGCGATATAAGCGATGAAGCTGTAATTACTTTAGTAGGTACACCTTTAAAAATGATGGCATTATATGATATATTACAAGGACTGGACTTCCCGGTCAACCAAGCTTATCTTGAGTATTATAAAACAGAACAATATGATGAAAATAACAAATTCATCTGTAATAGTTGGAGTCAAGGTTTCTACTGTATTACTTTTTTTTCTTAAAGAATTTTAAACAATTTTTACAAGGTTCGTAACCGCCCGTTCCCTGACGTAAATTTTCCGGCTGAATATTGTCACCAACAGTACAGCCTTTCATAGTGTGGTATAATAACCCTTATTTAAACAAACTAAAAATATATGGAAATAACATTAAATTCTAGTATTTCTACCGAGACCTATTACCGTGTAAGTCTTGTAAACGCTCCTCTAGTTCTTCAGGAGAAAATGCTACACCATATGCTTTTGAATTTGAAAGCACCCTTAATGTCTCTTTTGTCAGAAGGTCTTGATTGTCTAACAGGTTTCCAAAAGCTTGAGGAGTATAATAACGGTCAATTTCAGTCTGTTTTAAATTCCTATAACCTAAAGAATTTGCCATCTCAGCCAGTAAGTCTAGATGATAGGCGTTCTGAGAACTATAATTCGGCTGGTATTGATTTAGGGCTTTGTAATATGCACGCCAAGCAATGCGAACGTTCTTATCCTCTTGAAAAACAACATCAATTTTATTCAGAGCGTCAACCCATTCTTTACTAACAGGAGTTGATTTTCTATTAGCCATAAGGCTCAGGAATAGATTTAATTTGGCCTCGTTTTTTGACTTTCTGTCCTGAAAGTAGGAGCCTAACCACCAAATAATAAAAGGAATCAGTGTTATGGATATTAATTCTCCATAGTCTTTAAGGATTTGTAAAATCATAAAATAGTTATCTTTTTAAATTTATAAGAGTAAATATACTAAAAATCAACAATATACAATAATAACCCTACATATGGAAAAATTAAAATGCCCAACAGAAAGAGAAGTTTTAGAATTATTTGACGGAGTACCACATCTTGAAATAATAAACAGGTTAAGAAGTTCAATTAGAGAGGTTGAAAGAAGTGCATACGATTCGGTATTTTCTAAACAGTATGAATTAAAGTCAGATACGTACCCCAGCTAATATTTAATTTTATCCAGTTTTTGTTATCTGTAACCAATACTTTGATATGATAGGCATCTTCATCTTTTTTAAACATAATTATGTGCGAGATGTTGATGAACTCGTCTCCGTCAAAAGTTCGAATAAATAGAGGTTTTTCCATAAGTGAAAAAGTTTAAAGCAATAAAGATACTAAAAATCAAGAATATACAACAATAACCCGGCAGGAACAGAAAATCGAGCACAATGAAAATAAACCCATATATACAGATGATAAATGTCTGCTTAAAACAAATAGAAGTTTGCAATCATAACCAACTAGATTCACGACAGGATTTGGTAGGTAAATATTTAAACGCTTTCATCAATAATCGCAGGAAACATTTGTAATTGTGTCGTTAATAAATCCTTGTTAACACCTGTTGGGGTTTCAATGTAATTCTGAATATCATCAATTAAATCTTTTTTAGCGGTATAAGCAGATGTGTTATCTGGAAATAATAGTTTGGCAGATGTAATCAAATGAACTAGATTAACTTGTAATCCTACTCTTTGTTTAGGATTCGTAGCATGAATAAGTTCTGATAAAAGTTTTACAAACGTTTGTTTCATTTTCTATAATTTAGATCAAGTAAATATACTAAAAATCAAGAATATACAATAATAACCCGCAGTAATATGCTTAAGAATACAGTAAAAAAATCCGAAGAGAGGGTCAAGACCGTCCTGACTTTATGGTGGGTGTACTCGTATTCTTGGTTCAGTACCCTACCCATGATTTTACAGTTTTTAAGGCCAACCATTTCAAGTAGCTTACACTGGAAGTAAGCGAGCTATCAAAATTACAATGCGTGTGAGCATTTTTATCAGCCTCTTCATAA
>Ga0247816_10000520_pt1 | contig 21353 bp, 12 predicted proteins | sample UWRJL209509C1_FD_179930 | JGI IMG/M metagenome (GOLD analysis project Ga0247816, IMG submission 179930) | Plant litter microbial communities from Arlington Agricultural Research Station in Wisconsin, United States - UWRJ-L209-509C-1 | ecosystem: Environmental > Terrestrial > Plant litter >...
AATAATAAAAGTAGTGTTAAAATGATCATGTTTAGCCAGGAGAGAAATTTGAATTCCCACTATTAATGCATGAAATTAATGTTCTACCAATTGAACTATCCTGGCTTATATAGCATATAAACTAATAATTGTAGGATATACCTAGAAACACAATAGGGTTTACTGCTTATATACAAAAGCCCTTTGTTTAATTTTTCTTTTATATGTTTAATGTATAGTCATGTATTTCTCTTGTGTAGATACTTACTTATACATATGTTTATATCATTCCCCCCCCTTTCCACTAATTACTACTCATTACAGGTTGGAAGCAAGCCTTCGCCTTAGCGGCTGGGGGGGGTTAAATAATATAATTATGATTGTATAAATCCTAATATTAGAAGTACGACAAAAATAACATCAAACTAATTAAACCAAAAACATAATTTGTATAGCTACTAACACTACAGGGATATAGGAATATTATTTCTAGATCAGACATAGAAATAAGAAATAGAGATCATAAATCAGAAATCCTTCCCCCCCTTTCGGGGGGGAAGCCTGTTTAAATTTAAACTAATGAACAAATACTAATCCCTATTTGAGGGAGGATACCCTGAATTGAACAGGGAACTTACTGTTCCACATACAGTTGTTCTACCAATTGAACTATATCCACCTTTAATTTTTAATCTATATATTTCTATGTTAATCTAAAAACAAAATTCTCTGTTAATTTATTAATAACTAAATTTCTATGTAAAAAAAAAGAAAACAGAAAAACAAAATCTTATGTAGGGGTGATTCGAACACCCATAAGTAAATACCAAAAATTTATGACTTACCGTTAGTCAACTACATATTTAAAAATTTATGTGGAATTTAACGTCTATAAATTGTTTACAACTAACATACTATAATTCTTAATACAATGTTAATATATAAGGTTTAGTGTAGTTTATTAACTAAATATAAAACTAAACTTTCTATAAAAGATATGGGTAATAAGACTCGAACTTATATGAATTAATTTCACCCCGTCCTAAGCGGGGCCTGTCTACCAATTTCAGCATACCCATTTTTTTTAATTTTCATACTCACTATGTTAATTAATTTATCATAAAGTATGTATGCCTAACAAGGTTTCTTTAATGTACCATTAGCCATTAGATAAAACAAAGCGTTAAAAATAATAGCTATCAACTATATGTACAGAAACTTTGTTAAACCACTCTTTTCTTATTTCTTACAGTAATTTTATCTTACGTAGCTATTTTTTATTATAACCTACTAGCTTTTGTGTGTACAGCTACTTACTGTTACCGAATAGTATAAATAGCATACTCAATATATTAGCTTATTAACAACTTTCATTAGCTTTAGTGATACATTATAGGTTAAATTAAACCCTCCCCCCCCCCTTTCCACTAATTACTACTCATTACAGGTTGGAAGCAAGCCTTCGCCTTAGCGGCTGGGGGGGGGAAGGGTATGTTTCATTACTCATTAGCATAAAAATCCTAATCTCTCATACAACTTATTTGTTAATGCCCAAGATAAGATTTGAACTTATAACCTAAACACCTTCAAAGTTTCGCTCTACCAATTGAGCTACCTGGGCTTTTTTATTTATAACAGAATAACTGTGTTGCATTTCTAACCATACTCAAACCATAAGTTACCCATATTTATCAACGACTAATATACTTCAGATATTTTTCAAATACAGTACCTGTAATTTTTACTTAGTAATAGTTAATTAACTAATTTTTAATAACTTAGCGTCTTCTACACGATAATTCAAAATTTTCTTAAACTGTTTTAAGTCTAGTAATTTAACAGGCGAAGATATACGATATAAAAGAGACATTTACAAAATTATACTTTTTACTGTGTTTTCTAGCTAATAAAGGGTGTTTATTCTAATTATTTCGCTCATTTGTGCTATTGTAATCTAATAGTGCTCAAACCCTAAGTAATAACAACCACCTTTAGTATCTTGTAAGTTGGGTTTAAAGTATCCGCATCTAAATAAAACAGCTCTGTTTTTCTTTTTATCATCTCTTGTTTATAACAATGCTCAAATATCTCCAACCTGAATGCAGTTAAACCATTATTTAATATAGCTAAGTCTATAGACTTATTGCATCACAAGAACAAGTTTAGCTGCTCGTACTTGTTTTATGCTTTAGGATACCGCCAGAGGTGTTAGCCAAATAATGTGGTATAGCGGTAGCGTAGTATTTATAGCATCATTAGGGTTTACTGGATCATACTTATGTAAGTTTTAATATAATTGATATAAAGAACATTTTATTGTTCTATTTATACTTCTACTACTTTTTACATAATAATTCTTAGTAACAGAATTTATTTACTTATAAACACTAGACTTACCTTTATTCTACTTTCAAATTTGTACCTTATGATCTTTAATGTTATCATATATTAATAAAGTAGTTACTAATAAAGTATCATTTTACTGTGTCATTAGTAAGTCCCATCTTTAATAGTAAAATATACATAACTTTTATAATAAATCCACTACACTCCCCCCCCAGCCGCTAAGGCGAAGGCCTGCTTCCAACCTGTAATGAGTAGTAATTAGTGGAAAGGGGGGGGGGGATAAGGAAACTAAAAATCTTACATAAAACATAGTACTATGTGTAAATAACTTTTTGATAAGAATAAACTACAATACTACTTTTTTGTAATATGCTAGTTTTTATTGTCTGACAGCACTATATATTTATAATAATAATCTTATATTTAATATTAACATTGGAGATATTAGGACTCGATCCTAAAATAACGATATGCAAAATCGCAGTTTTACCAATTAAACTATATCCCCTTAAGTTAATGTAAAAACATAAACTTTAAAAAAGTTAATGTATAAACATAAACTTTAAAATAGACCCAAGCGGGGTTCGAACCCGCGCATTTAACAGTGAAAATGTTACGTCTTAACCACTTGACTATTGGGCCTTATAAGTTTCAGATAAAATCTGCAAAATACTAAAAAAAGGGATAAAAAAAGTTGTTTACCATATCCCTCCCCCCCCAGCCGCTAAGGCGAAAGCCTGCTTCCAACCTGTAATGAGTAGTAATTAGTGGAAAGGGGGGGGATAATAAAAAAGGGATAAAAAAGTTGTTTACCTTATCCCTTAACTACTTGCATATCTATATACACTTTGTTTATTTGTATATATAACTATTTTAATAAGATTAAGGGCTTTGGCCAATAAAAACATAATGCCAAATGAATAATCCTTTATTCATTATAGTTGTATTTTAAAAGTTATAAAAGTATTCTTTTTAAAGGCGTTAAAGCCTTATATCCGAAGAACGACTTGAACGTTCACGACATAGAGTCAACAAATAATGCCTTATACTCATTACTATCTATTTATATATAGATTATATCATTTAAAATGGTCACATAATTTTAGTAAAATTAATATGATCATATCTAGATACCCTGCATATTAACTGTTTTTATGAACAATACTTTATGAATTATTTTGATATAATAATAAATACTTAGTATAAATACTTAATATAAATTATATAGATACTTATATAATTAAGAGCTGTTTGTAAATAAAATATTGATTATTATCCAAAATTTTAATTTTGGATTAGGGTGTTTGGAATAGTTAATAATAAACAATTATTATCTACATACAAAAAAGAGATTGTATATACATAAAAGCTAACAGAAAAAACAATTAATACCACGGTCCCGAGTAGTATATAGAAACAAAAAAAACAGTCAATATCAAATTCCCGCTTCTATTCCGAGGTGATGATTATTTGTTAAATGATAGGCTAGTGCACGTCATAAACCAACTGCTAAAAATATTGTACCGATCATTATGATAAGAATTAAAAGTTATACCCTTTTATGATTTCTATAATTTTTGTTTAGGCTTTAATAAACGTATAAAAACACATTTATCTTCTCCTACTAATGGCTGTATAATTACACAAAAATATAACTATAATGCTATTTTCCCTAACCCTAATTGTAACAAAGGGGATTTGTTATATTATTTTTTAATTTTCATAACAAGTTAACAGTCATCTAACTATTTTTTTTAGACATACATTTAAATGCTAAGGAAGATTACGTAAATCAATGGACAACCCTTTACTATTGTGAGCAATATTTGGGTTTCTACCTAATCCTACGTAATACGTCCTTAATCAGTGTTGGTCCAAATTACTTACGTGTGTATTGAAACAAGGCGTAGCTTTTCCACCATTTAAACTACGGATACTGTCTAAATGATTGGCTAGGTTACTTGCATACGGTTGGTACGTTGGATACAATAAGTTATTAAGTGGGTTAATTAAAAGGTCTGGCTCTGATATTAGAAGGATCAGTGACACCTACTAATAAAACAGGCCCAGGAGCAGGCGCAGCCCCAGGAGCAGGAGCAGGCGCAGCCCCAGGAGCAGGAGCAGGCACAGCCCCAGCAGGCGCAGCCCCAGGAGCAGCCCCAGGAGCAGCCCCAGGAGCAGGAGCAGAATTCATACTTAAAACACCTAACTTATGGTCAAAAAAGATAGAAATCACGGTTCTGAATAAAGCAATGATAGATGCATATGAAACACCTAATAAATTTAAGTTAATCATCTCTGTTGTTATATCAATATTAAAATAATAATGTAAGATATAACGCGATAATAGCATAAATAATGCAGTGGTAATCGCAGTGAATCAAAACGCTTTAGAGGTAAATTTATCCTTTAAACATTCCATGAAACTTTTTTTGACTAAAACAACTGTAAATTGATCTTTATTTTTGTTAGGTAAAATAATCGTGCTTTTAGTTAAATTAGTCACGGGTATAAGATTTGAGCAAACAGTCATAGAATTTATAGATTTCCGCGTATAGTATTAAAAAAAATCTGTTAATTACGCTAATATAATTTAATAATTATAGTTAAGATTGTCACATGAGTTAATATATAACCCCCCCCCTTTTCCTCCAATAAAAACAAAAACTAAAAACAATATTATTTTGTTTAGATAGGTAGAATCGGGGCTATTTTTATAAAATATTTTGGGGTCAATGGATACAAGGATACACCTTAATTGTTAGATAAACCTGCCTTATACAGCAGTTCTGTCTATTGAGATATACATCAATACATTACTGTATATTTATATAGGTTATATACTTAAAATGGTTACATAATTTTAGTAAAATTACACTTTTAAAAAGCACTCTCCTCCCCCCCTTTCCACTAATTACTACTCATTACAGGTTGGAAGCAGGCCTTCGCCTTAGCGGCTGGGGGGGTATAGAATTATAACCTAAATCTTTTAAAGTAACACGAGATGTCTTTTTTTTTACCAAAACTAGTTTTTATAATCTAAAGGATTTAACCCATATATAAGTATTCTTTTTAAAGGCGTTAAAGCCTTATATCCGAAGAACGTTCACGACATAGAGTCAACAAAGCTTAAATTTGGTGAAGATATCAAGATTCGAACTTGAGAACCGAATTATTGTTACCAATCGGGGTTAAACCTAAAACATTACCCTCTTTTTTTTTTGCTGATTTTATCTATAAATACCAAAAACTCCTGTGTTTTAAACCTATATCTTTTAAACCGTTAAGATATTTAATCCCTTACTAACCTAATAAAACAAATAAGAGTCTATTTAAACCTTTAGATTTAGGAACACCAATCGCCTTTGCGTATACAATAACAATTAGGGAATCGAGCATAAGTAAAGTCATAATTATATAAAATATTAAAGCATTCTATTTTACTGATTTTCTAACTACGGTATGTCCAATTTTTTTAAAAAAAAAATGGGTTTATTCTTAGTTATACATCTACGGACATAAGATTCATCTACGCCTAAATAGTTTGCCGCAGCTGATGCAGAAAAGAACTCTGAGGTTTCTTTTGTTTCATTATTTGTGACTATTACCGGTTTAGCATTCTTACTGTTTAATGTGATTTTTTGTATGGTTTCTAGGGAAAGTTTTTTACCAAGGTTAGCTTTACGAATTAGTTCCTTAGAGGATTCGGAGTGTTTTTTTGATTCATCCCCTATAGTTATAGTTTTTTTATATGTTTCGTCGTTCAATATGTCCTCTAAAGGAGTCGAAGATTTATAAACAAGAAATTCACTACTGGAGTAAAATTTACTTAATTTAATAGTTTTTGCTAAATAACTTGGATGCATAGCAATAAATTCTGCAGCTTTTCTAATAGAGATAAACGATATAATTTCACCTGTTTCATTATTTTTCACCATAACATATTCTCCTTTTGATAGTGTAGTTGCAATTTTTAATTTTGTCTCGTCTGAAATAATACTATTCTTTTTTATTAAACTCATGACATCTTTCGTAGCTTCACTATGTTTAAACCCTCTTAAAGACCCTGCAATTTTTAAAATGTTATATTCTGGGTTAAACCTGTCAAGATAATATTGCTCTCTTTCCAGAAGTATGTCTACTTCACAGTATTCTAAAATTTCTAATTTAAAGTTAAAATAACCATTTTTAATTAAAGATCTGTATATCTTACTATTATTTCTCATAACCTCTTTTTCTAAAAAATTTATGTTATAATATTTTCTAAATCTATCTGATAAATTTCCAGATGAACCTATATAAGTCTTACCCGTAATTAAGTTAACTCATCTATAGATCCCCACTCTGTTTTTATTATCATTAAGGATGGCTATTTTTTGAATATCTGCATTTGAATAAGAAATAACAGGGACAATTGCACTGCATGGAAGAATAGGATTGTTATTAGTAGAATAAAAACAAACAGAGTTTAACCCTAAAGCGGCTATATTCTTTACTAACACACTAGTATTAGTACTCTCGTAAATGGAACGGGAGATTTTTTGTATAATTATAAAGTTAAAATTTTGTGTGACGTTTTTTGTAGTAAATGGGAGCCTTTCAATAGGAGAAAACAAAAATAAATATATAATAGGTAACTCCAAAAGTTCAATATGAATCTCTAAAACCTAACCTTAATCCTCAGATATTGTAGCTTGAGGGATTTTCTTCCTCAACAACGCTCATAATGCTACTTATGGAAAATTATAAGTACTTCTTTAACATTACTTACTTTACAATATAAGGGCCTTAAATAAGACTACTTCGAACATTATGGTTTAGTTCTGAAATAATTTCATGCAATTTTATGGCATTAATTAATTTTGTAGTCTTTTTAAGGATACTCGGTTGAACTTGTGACCCAACCACTTTGTATTAAGGAATATTAGCACAATCCATACATTCCTAGTCTTATATCTATCACACACTTACTTCGAAAGACTTGACCTTTAGGTCTAAAAATAAAAGACCGCAGGGGGGTCAAAAGGGTAGGGTGTCAGCCTTCCTTTTACCTTAATTATCGAAAACATACCTTCTAATTCAATCATTTTTATCCCTAAAGGGGGGCTAGAATCATATTAAGCTTCTCTTTCCCGCCAAGGCTCTTGCCCAGGCGAGGATGATAACACTAAATATGACTTTTTTGAACCTTTAAAAGGGCCTACCTGAAGGACGAGTTGAACGTCCATGAGATTAACTCAGAATATCTTAAGTATTCCCTGTATACCAATTCCAGCACTCAGGTTATATATCTAGATTAAAGATTACCAGTAAAGTTTCCACTTCCAGCAGGCCGGGGGGGTCTACCAATTCCAGCACTCGGATTTAAAATATAAACTAATTAGTACTAAAATATAAACCTCCCCCCCTTTCCACTAATTACTACTCATTACAGGTTGGAAGCAAGCCTTCGCCTTAGCGGCTGGGGGGGGATAAAAATTATCTAAACCTAAAACCTAAATATAGTATTAAAAAGCACAAACTTAATTAAACCAAACCTCCCCCCCTTTCCACTAATTACTACTCATTACAGGTTGGAAGCAAGCCTTCGCCTTAGCGGCTGGGGGGGGATAAAAAAACATGTTAAACATACTTGTTAAACATTAAGTATTAAATTAAAGGGTATTTATAAAAAATTGTATAACACAAAAATAAAATTCTTCCTATGGCCCCAAAGTTTTATACTTATTGTTCCTAAAATTTCGTTTATATAAGGCCAGAATGATTCGAACACTCATCTGAGCTATTATGAGCAGCTTGCTTTACCTATTAAGCTATAGCCTTAAATTATGCGGACAGAGGATTTGCACCTCTATTGCCTGGTCATGAGCCAGGTATGTTACTATTACATCAATCCACATTATAATAAAACCTCTTAATAGCCCAGTACGAGATTTGCACTCATATCTTCCGACTACAAAACGGGTGCATTACTATTATGCAAACCAGGCTAAATAATGTATTTTTTTTTTATTGTGATAAGTGTGTTATTTAGTTAATAATAAATTAGTACTTTGTACCTAAAAACATCAAAGCTCTTTCAGCCAAAGCCTATTTCAAGATATAAGTATAGGAGGTATCTTCATCTTATTCAGTTTATTCTATACCTATCTTATCTATCCAAGAAACTATTGTTAATTCATCACATGCCATTTTTTAAAAAAAAAAAAATAGCCTCTTGGTTTATATCTCGGCGGGTCATAATAATAGACCATTGTTCTTGTTATTATCCCGCGCCCACATAACCTAATGTTATTAGGGCCGTAATGTTATACTACGTATCTAAGAGTATCTTAAGGTAAGCTTCGTGCCTATATGCATTCAGCACTTATCTTAACTAACATAGCTTTCCTGCCATGCCTATACTGTGAATATATACTTGAGTATTAAGTATTACCCCAAAATATTTCTTTGATCTAGGAAATTAATTTAAGTAAATTAATTTATTTACTTAAATTAATCCATTTTACTCTCCTTACTAAGAAGATACCCTTTTTCTCCTTAGTAAGGATAACCTATTCTTGTTTAATACTAATCATTTGTTAATATGAAGCATATAAACAACAGGTAAACCATAGGTTACCATACCCAACTCCTTTCGTACGAAGGGGCTATCCTTATTTGACTCTAATTTTCTCTAGAAGATAGAAACCATACTGTCTCACGACGTATTTAACCCAGCTCGTGTAGCTCTTTAATCGACGAACAGTCGTACCCTTCATGATTCCTACATTCATGTGGATGAGCTAAGCCGACATCGAGGTGCCAAACTGCGCACTCAATTTGTACTCTCTGGCGCAATTAGCCTGTTATCCCCAGCGTAGCTTTTTCAATAATACAAGACCTTTCCTTACTGCGTCTTGCGATCTTTATGCCCTGCTTACGCAACTGATAGACGTGTATGTCAAACAGTAAAGCAAGATTAAGCCATTAAACTTTGGAAGTATATATCAACATCATTTTTTTAAATTAATTTATTAAAAAAAAAATAACTAATTGTGTTATAATTAATAAGTTAGTCTATATTAATTATTAATACTCTGTATACACCTATTTTCCACATAGGTAAAATCTTACTTATTTTAAATTGTTTTAGTTCTAACTCAAATAGAAATATAACTGAATTAGTTATAGATACTTTTTAGATGGTCTATTTACTTTAGATGGTCTATTTATTTAACAGTCGTATAGCAATACTAGTTAGTTTATTCATAAACTAACTATAATGCTATATTTTCTGGTGAATAAACATATATTAATTGTACATAGCTCTAAAAAGTAAATATAAAAAATCACAAACTAAAATATAATAATTAAAAATATAAATATATCAAACTATAAAGCCGTTATTTAATACAAAAGCTCTATAAATTCTGCGTATAGCATAATTACGAAATTAAATTTGGATACTCCCAGGTACTCTTTATGGGATCTGTGCCCCGCATAAACCGTCCGCTAGCCATTGTCTCCTGAGAAATTGTTCTCCTTTTATGGATTACATTCAGACGTCAGTAAACAAGAAGACTTGTAAACCTATTCTACTGATATAACAACCAGAGTAAAGGTGTTTCAATTTTGTTGTATCAACTACCTTATTCCCTAAAACCTGTTCAGTTATACCCTTTAACTAGTAACAGTAAAGCTGCATGGGGTCTTCTCGTCTATCTAGAGATAGGCAGTATCTTCACTGCCATTCCAGTTTCACTGAGCCAATCATTGAGACAGCTGTTGCATCGTGAGATCATTCATGCGCGACATCATTTAAATGCCAAGGTATTTCGCTACCTTAGGACCCTCATAGGTAAGGCCGCCATTAAATGGGGGTTCCTTCAAAACCTAGTCTATGTTAGTCAACTAAGTAAATCCGTTAACCAGCCATCATTGGGCAGATAGCGCACTCTATACATTGATTTACATCTTACGCAAAGTGCTGTGTTTTAATTAAACAGTCGTACAACACCACTCTATGTCTCCTCTTCCTAGCCTGATATTAATCAGTAGGAATGGCACACCTTCTCCCTCAGTTACGGTGTCAATTTGCCGAGTTCCTTAATGATTGTTAGCTCAAACGCCTTCGTATTCTCTACTAGCTTACTTGTGTTAGTTTTTAGGTACGGTGGTTACCATTAAATACTGTCTAAAAAATCCGCATCTTAAAAGTTTATTTGAATTTTTTTTTAATTTTATCTTCATCTGTTTTAGTTTGTTAGATTATAATATTTAATGGTATATTTCTTATTTCCAGAACATTTTACTCCAATGCTTTCTCTACAGCAAATTTATAATTTACACATTCAATATAATGTCTTCATGTATTCTCTAATCATTTTAACTTGTTACTATCATATTGAACATATTATATTTACTGTAATAAAAGCATCTACTTTATGTTATGCCATATTCATCCCATCATTTTATCCTATAGGTTTAATTTAGAGACCGATTTAACTTCATTAATCCCATAAGCTTAAGGCGAGAGGATAGATTCCTCTTTTTCGTTACTTGTGTTAGCATTCTCACTTGGGATATTTCACACAACCTCTTAATGGCTCCTGTTAATACTCCCGTATTAATGTTTTTTATGGGCTTATTTTTTTTTATTATTTATCATAGATAAATAACTAAAAAAAAATTACCCTCCATGTTGTTTATAATTAAAACTTAAAAAAATTAATTATGTCTTAATGTACCCAATGTTCCGCTACCCCATAAATAATACTTAAATCTTATTCAAGTATATTTAAAATAGTGCTAAATCTATCATAAAAAAAGTCTATACCTATGCACTATAAAATGTTAATTTTTTAATGCATAATAGCACATTAGTGCTCGCAAATTGTAAATATTTATCATGATCAGAGTCTATGGTACTTTATTTTTTCACTCTAGTGTTTAACCTTTTAAAATACTTATGGACAAGGTGTCGGTGTTTTGTTTAGATCCGCTATATCTTCGGCGCTTTTAACTAATTAGGTTAATTAATAACTAACCATTTGAACCAGTGCTCTGTTACGCGATCTTTAAAAAATGGCCGCTTCTAAGCCTATTTCCTGGTTGTATAGTTTAAATACTTCCTTACTTTCACTTAACAAAAACTTTGGAACCTTAAACACTTGTTCTGGGCTGTTTCCCTTTTGACATACAACCTTATCGTTAAATGTCTGATAGTTCAACATTCATCATTGCCCTTCCGAGAGCAAATACTCGCGAATAGAGTCTTCACGACCCCCCCATATGCACAAGGCATTAAAACCCTAAAAAGCAAAAACCCGTAGGGTAATCAAATCCCTTTAGAATACTAATGCACAAATTGTCCGAGATTACAGTTCTGTACCTGCTATGATGTAATTTAAAACTACATACTTACATATGTTTCGCGGAAAACCAGCTATAGTAGTCAGTATTGTCTTTCACTAACTTACCACAGTTCTTTGGATATCTTTACAACGATAACCCATTCGGCCTTTTATAAGCCTGACCATAGTAAGATCACTACTCTTCGGGTCTCTATTTAGATACTTATTCATTACTTAATAACTGGATTATCTAGGCAAACATGATTAAATTATAATTTAATCCTTTTTACTTGCTTGCATCTAATTAGAACTTGCTGACCCATTATACAAAAGGTACGCTCTCATATGTTTATTAAACTTACCTTGAGCTGCTTATAAGACTACTAACTATACATACTTTCCTTCACAGTACTATTCGCTATCACTTGTATACTATATTAAGGCTTAGAGGAAGGTTCCCCTTTATTCAAACAGATTAACCCATTTTACTTTAAGCCCAACTTTCTCTATTTTCATTCACACTACTAATAGAATCTCGTTTGATTTATTTTCCTGAAGTTACTAAGATATTTCGATTCACTTCGTTTAAGAGGGATGAAACTCTCCATCCCCGGAGGATATACTCCCCTTGTTGGAATTTTCATTTGAAATAACTAGCCAACAACTCAATGGTAATTTTATTTTAACCATTTACCTAATATACAGCATAGTTTCCCTAATAGTCTCTTTATATACTTGCCATAAAGTTAATCCTTAAATTATATAATAAATATTCTTAAGGTATTAAGATTATGAAATAATACATTACATATCAAATACATTACTATATATTTTTATATACAATTATTAAAATCATATATCGGGTTATTATGATTCGAACATAACTACTCCTCAACCCAAATGAGGCGCCTAACCAACCTGGCTCTAACCCGCTTATACTATTTAATAAATTTATATCTATATCTTTATACTATATAACAGAGAATATCCGATTCGAACGGATGTGGTTTTTAAACCAAATAAGTTTCAAGCTTATCACTTTAAACCACTCAGTCAATTCTCTTATTATTTTTTTATGTGTTATACCTATTTATAGTACAACATCCCCTATTAATTAGAACATATAATATATTGTTAATGCTTACTAGATAAGTGCGTACAAGACTCGAACTTGTAAAAGCATGTCCGTAGCATGCTGTTATACCAATTTAACCAACGCACTTTATTGATTCCTCAACGAATTGAACGTCGATCACATCCTTATCAAAAATGCGCTTTACCTATTAAGCTAAGGAACCTTAATTGCATATATAATATTAAAAAATACTAGAAAAATAAAATCGTAATTTAAGCTAAATTCACAAAGTGTTTGTAATACTTTTAAAATTATGTTAGATTTATAAAACAGTCGTATTTTTTTATAATTATTATATTTATAAAATAATGTTAGATTTATAAAATAATATAAATATATAAAAAAACGTAAGTTTATTCATGTAAATTTTATAAACCGATATGTATATATAATAATCTTTATATTGCTCCCCCCCAGCCGCTAAGGCGAAGGCCTGCTTCCAACCTGTAATGAGTAGTAATTAGTGGAAAGGGGGGGGAGGAAACATTTATATGTAATATCCAAACGCGTTTGCGTCGTCTTTGCGTCGCTTTTGCGAGAGTAAATTATTATTAAAATGTTATATTTAAACAACACAATACATAATACTATAACAAGAGCATCCAGACTTGAACTGGAAATTTGAAGGTTGAAGCTTCCTATTTTACCAATTAAACTATACTCTTTTTTAATAATATCAATAATAGCATATTAGTTGTAACTTAATACTTATGTCGTAATATAACTTATAATACTAAGTCTAACATTATTGTTATTTTACATAAATAAATACATAATTAACATAGTTACTTAAATAATCTATCCCCCCTTTCCACTAATTACTACTCATTACAGGTTGGAAGCAAGCTTTCGCCTTAGCGGCTGGGGGAGGTAATTTACCTATTTATATACCTAAAAATAGTATAAACAAAACCTCTATACACTTATTAAATGTTAATCATATTAATAAGAAATAAGATTGTGTTAATAATATTAAAACAAAATATTATGTCAATAATCTTAAATTTAAGGGATTTATACCTATCTGTGTTATAATTAATTTAATGTCCACCCTTAAGGGTAGATTACTATTTATAAATTAGCTACATGTTAATGGATTTACCCTTATAAAAACCTCTTACTTTTTATGATATTAATCTCTCTCGCCTTTGCGTAAAAATACCTTTTACTTTTCATTAATCGCAATTTTTTAAAAAAAAAATGGACCTGTTACTTTTATTAATTTATCTAAAATACCTGTTACTTTTATTTTATTAATCCATATACTATATTGTATAAAATAATGTATTAAATAAAAAATTATTGACATTATCATCATTATGTATAATTTATTAATCCATTTAGATATATCTGAAAATTATCTTTCTAGCTTAAGTGCAATGGGTGTTGAGAGCTTTGAAGCTTTGGAGCTTCAGGGGGGGGGGGTGGTTAAAAAAGGTTCGGAAAAGAGTGGATTTGAACCACCAGGTGTTAAACACAATATTTAGCAAATATCTCGCCTTACCAATAGCAACTTTTCCTTTTTTAGCCACAATTATAGCATTTTTTTGTTCATTCTCTTTTTAATAATAATATATCATTTAAATTAAACTGTAAGTATTAAACAGTACAACTATTAAACAGTGCGAGTCAGACCGGACTTGAACCGGTATCTACTTTCGTGACAAGAAAGTCCTCTACCATTAAGTTACTAACCCTATACAGCTAACCGAATTCGAATCGGTATACATCGTTTGGAAGACGACTAGATTACCATTATCCTATAGCTGTTTTTTTTTTTAGAGATAAATATAATCTTCTATCATATAATATCTCTTTAATAGCCTATTCCTATATTAAATTGCTCCTAGCTTCCTTCCTATTTTTTCCGTGTCACATTATATCCCTTACAACTTTTACCTTCTCTAACACATCTGCTAAGAAAAGAAATTGTAACTTTTAAAAACTCTGCTGCTTTTGTAATAGATGGAAACTCGTGAGATACACCAGTATCTATTTTTATAGCACAAATGGGAAGAGACTTGGGATTAGCAGATGGCTTATTTATTTGGTAATCTGCAGTAACATCTATACCACCAATATTTACTACTAGATACATGCCTTTAATTGGTTGTTTAAGAAGATAGTAATTAAAGTGATTTGGAGAAATACCCATATATTTTGAAGCTTTTACGATAGAAGAAAACTCGACCTTAGATCCTGACTCTATATTAGTAATTACAACAGTTTTAGATCTACTATTATTGATAGATATCTTTAATTTTGTATCATCTGATCTAATACTATTTAAACCTAAATGACTAAGTAACCTTTTAGTTTTTTGGCTATGTTTAAAACCTTTAGAGGATCTTGCAATAGTTAAAATATTATACTCTGGCTTTAAGTTATCAAGATAGTATTGTTCTCTTGTAATTATATCAATGGGATCACAATACTCTAATATTTCTAAACTAAATTCAGAATAACCATACTTTAGTAATGAACTACAAATTACACTATTACCGTTTCTTAATTCCCATTTTTTTTGTTATTCTCTTTAAAGATGTCTCCCTTTTGTTTAAGGGGATCCATATAAATAGCAACTGGAAAGGTAGACATAGAAGATAGGATGGTATTATCCCCCATTGTAGAGGATAGCAATAGTAAATATAGCAATAGATTTATACATAATAACGTAATATACCAACGATATAATTTTGGAGGGTCATTAAGGAACCTTACTTTTGAACTTTCTAACATATTTATTTTAATTAATTTTACCATCTAGCTAGTAAGGATTTGCACCCTATAATCCCTAATGATTTACATCCTATTAGCAATTAAAACTACATTTAGCTATTTATTTTTGGGCTTTAATATATTAACCTTAACTACCTGTAATGGTCAATTAACCTATAGCCGTATAAAACCATTATTTAACCCCAAATTATCTAGAGCTATAAGCTCATCCAACTACTACAAGAATAAGAAACATAGCTAGTTTATTACATACGAAAGGTGTAATAAAAAAAAAGAGAGGTTTTGTTTTAGAGTATATCCATTACATTACTATATAATTATATTTAATCCATATGATTTTATTATTTTTAATAAAAATATCTAACTATTAAACCACTATTAAATTATATTATATACTTATCATAGCTATTATATATTATTATAAAATGAATAATATTAGATTCATTTTATACGTTTAATTTATATTAATAATTATGGATTAATGTTTGTCTCTATAATCTGTAGATACCCAGGTTGACAGCTACGGAGCTGAACGCTAACACCCGACAGAATACATCAGACATAATGAAACAGGTCTTTAAACCGTAAAGAGAAAAAGCAAGGTTCGCACAACGAAAAAAAGATGTAATAAGTTCAAACAATCCTAACAAATACACAACCAACAAGGAGAGGGGCCTATTTTGAATACAAACTCCTAGATCCAACTCCGCATGCTCTGTTGTACCCAATCCTTCCATTTGACTGAGGAATGTCTGGAGAAGAGTGATGGATTTCGTAGGTAGGATAGAGTGATTTTGTTGAAGACATGGTTGAAAAGGACAATGGTCAGAGTTTAAAAGAGAAAGGATGTAGGATTGATAAGGGAGGTTGTGAACTGGTGGTATGGTGAATTGATGGTTTGGTGAAGATGACTTGAGTCGGGGGATAGCTTCGTATTTATACTTGAGATGCCAAGCAGGCAGCAGCATTGCCAAGCAGGTAGCACTATTGCCAAGATTAGCATACGATTTCGGCAGATCTCTGATTGGTTGCCAAGGCTGAGACGCAATTTCGGCAGATGATTGATTGGTTCAATATTAGGCAACAACATTGCCAAGTCTAGGCAACAGTATAGCCAAGAAAAAGAAACGAGTCATAGATAAGAAAGGACGAATGACAACACAAAGTGTTATCTTATACTATCAGATGACGGGTCAATGAATCGGGATCGCCGATGGCCAAGACAAACTATGAGTCATAGATAAAAGTCAGCCAATGAGAAGTCTCAGCTTTATCTATTGCTAATAAGATGACGCATTTACCCTTCGGGATCGCCGATTACCATGAGTCATAGATAAGAGTGAACCAGTAGGATGCTTCAGCCACATCTTTTGACCGATGACACGTCCGCTTTTCGGGATCGCCGATAGCCTAAAAAAAAACAAAAAAAGAAGCACAGATAACAGTCAACCAACGTAAGGCTCCAACTTTATCTATTGCTGATAAGATGACGTGTCCACCCTTCGGGATCGCCGATGGAGATGTGTCACCGCTAAAGATCGACCATCAAACCTTGCCACCTTATCTCTATCATTATCGCATGATGGGTCCAGACTCTGGAATCGTTGATTGATATGAGGGGTAGATAAGGATCAACCAATCGGACCTTGCGACCTTATCTTTTGCCAATATGGTGACGCGTCCGTTTTTCGGGATCGCCAATAGAGGTGAGTCATAGATCAGAATACACCAATAAGAGATTTCAGCCTTATCTTTTGTTGTCCAGGTGACAGTCTCTCGGCCATAATCCGAAACTTCTGCCTGGTTGGCTTAAGTGCTGCCTGCTTGGCACACAAGTAGTCTGTTTGGCCTTTCAGGGTATAAATTCCTCCCTCTTCACCCAACTTGTTTCGTTTTTACCACCTCACCAAGGCATCGCATAACCGGATAACCCTTTCAAAGACTTCTTTTCATACCAAGAACTTTTCACATCCCACCTTATCAATACACACCACAAAACCTACCGTCCACCAACCCATCCTTTCACCAACACTTTAATCAACACACTTCGCCAAACTACCCTTCCACCTACCATACTTTCGCCAACCCAACCTTTAACCCGCCTACCCTGCCTATTCAACAATGTCGAGTCCTTTATCTTCCGCACCTAGCACTTACTCGTTTGAAGTTGTGGCGGAAAACATTCGACATACCTTCAACCTCAGCGAATTAATGGCCTTTAAACTCAACAGTGCCTTTTTGTACGCAGCTTACTACGGCAATTCCGAACACCATACCGTCAGATATGTCATGATGATTCTCTCCCTGATATTTAATAAGGAAAGATTCAATATTCTCCCTCAGTTACGCACCTACACTGGGTATTATCCGGATATTGCTTTAGAAACGTTTATCTGCCGGCCTGGTAGTTGGCGAAATGGTGTCTTTGCCTGCAACGATATACTTGAAGCCAAACCAGGGAACTCCAAGAAGGATCCTTTCGTCCAATTGCATAAAGCCATCCCGATGCAGCACGGAGTGCTTCACTTCTCCAGAGGGACGTTGACGGGCGTAGTGGGTCTTAAATGGAGAATTCAGGAATACCATTTGGTCAAAGTACCCGGACAGGAAGAGCCAGTACTCCTTACCAGGGATTTCCACGACTACCGTTCCGGTTCACCGATAGATAAAACTCGCCCCAAACTTTCAAGAGAATACAAGGAGGGGGAATACATGGATTTTGAGAAAAAGGAAGAAGCAAAAGATATAATCGACATCCTCATTTGGAGAGCGCAAGGAGGACAGACCAGGGATTTGTGTTTTCAGAGGCATCACGCCGAGCCTCTTCCAAAGTCGTTAACGCGCTCAACCTTATCTATGGGCATTATAACAGCGGAAGACAAGGAAGAGGAGGAAGAACAGCCTATTCTTCCCCACGCAGATTTCTCACACGTTCTATTATACTTGAGTGACAAGGATAATAATGAGCCAGGGACAGGAGGGGTAACTCAGGAAGGAGACAGGATGCAGGAGGATTGATCAGGAGGATTTAGAAGACAAGGCAGGACAGTGATATTTCCGGGGAGGTTTTAAATGTTTCATTATATGTATTGGATTTGAGCATTCAACATACTCAATCCTATCCAATCTTTATGTAATTTTCATTTACGAGGTATTATCAGATTGAAGTTGTTTCTTTGCTAAGTTTTGGTTCATCGCTATCCCTGAAGAATTAAGGATTAATTTGGTATATGGAAACTTGTATTGTTTAGTAAACTAAGACATTAGAAACAATGGATAAAATCTAATTTTAATAGACATTGTATTTCTTTCTAAAGAAAAACTCTGGCTACCTCTGTCTGCAGAGCCGGCCCCTATTCATCTCATGAGCAAGCACAACACACCAAGCCACCACAGCATCATAAGACACAGCACATTCACCAGTCAGCACAATAACAACACCATTATCACGAGCAGCAACATCTGTCACATCATAGGCATGAGCGGTAAAGCAGCATGGCCAGCAAGAGCAGCAGCCCTTAACCTATAGCCGTATATATTTTTTTAAGATCTAAGGGACTTGAACCCTTATGATAATGATTAAAAGTCATACGCTTTACCATTAAGCTAAGATCTCCGCATATATATACTTATTATTCATAAGTATTAAGAAATAAGTGATTTGAACACTTAACCTGCCGTGTGTAAAACGGATGCTCTACCAATTGAGCTAATTTCTTTTTGTTTTTGCTTTTTAAGAAATTGGTGGCCAATCGGCTTGCCCACGAATTTCGTTAATCTTCTTCCCTATTCCTTACCAGTACTGCAGTTACTAGCAAGGGATATATCCTACCAAACAACACCCCCCCCCAGCCGCTAAGGCGAAAGCTTGCTTCCAACCTGTAATGAGTAGTAATTAGTGGAAAGGGGGGGGATCAAACAAATTTTGTGGAGTGAATTTAGTATATACGTGTGGTTCAAGAAATAAGTGATTTGAACACTATTATCCCCCCCAGCAACCCTGCTTCCAACCTGTAATGAGTAGTAATTAGTGGAAAGGGGGGGGGAGGGAGAAGGGGGAGGGGTAAATGTTATTTTTGCTTTATTTTTATTTTATATTAGTTTGTGGCTTTAAAGTTATAACTATACAATGTAAAGAATTTATTGCGTTACCTAGAGATTAAAAAAGAAACCTTCGCATTTGCAGGAAAAACCTAAGATAGAAACATATAAACATGGAGCCTTAAACTCTAAAGATAATAGAAAAAGGCTATTCAACAAAAGATATAATTAAACCAATTTTTTTTTTTTTTTTTTTTTTTTTAAAAAAAAAAAAAAAAAGAAAAAAAACAAAAATGGGTTCATTAGTGTCAGCATACTTATTTAAAGTTCCACGTCATACTTTCGTATGACGCTCTGCATCACGAAGGGAAGCATAGGTATTAGTTAAACCCGTGTCCAGGTTAGTGATAGATAAAACTTTAGCTCTATTGTGTACAAATGTTTGATCCTCATCTCACTTTACAATATAACCGTTGTACACACTTCCGGCCTCAACACGAGACCTTAAGGTATTTCCTGTAGTTTTAAAGCCTAAGTTTCTAAAATATTCCGCACACGCGGTTAAACTCTTGAAATTTAAAGTTTGATTGGTTTTTACATTTAATAAAACGAATTTTTTAGCATTACCCGATATAATATTTAAACTCTTTTTATCCTTATTCAACATTGCAGTTATTTCAGGTACAGACATATCAGAATGACTAGTAGGTAATGTATTAGTAGTAGTTAAAACATATTTATCTAAATAAAGTGAATCCGTGTCAATATGATTTGAAACATTTAAGTTTCAAGCATGTATACCCAATTTAGCAAAATCACTCTTTATACCTGAAAAATATAGAATAGATTTGTCTTCATTAAACATGTATAATATAGTGTCCAATCTGTCGTTATCTATCATGGCTCTAACTTCTTCCTCACTATAGTTTCCTGCTTCGGCCGTAAGTACAGGGACGGAGGAAAAAACAGATTTACCAAGATAATATGAACCAGTTTCAATATTATTGACAACAGCAGCATGTGAAATACCAAATTTAACATAGAAATCTTTAACAGAATCTGAATGATAGATCAAAGTAGTTTTATCTTTATTGTACATAAATAACTCTTTAGTCTTAAAACCTGGAGCTCCTACTACCCTAGATACATTTAAATTAAATGAAGGATCTAATAGGAAATCACCATTTTTTACCCTTTAGGGTAACACCCTCATGCGTACCGTTTGAGGTGTCTAAGTTATTACCTCGAAATGAATAAGTATGAAAGCTACGTTTATTGGCAAAGCAAGGTTTACTTTCTATACCTTTTGTCGCTAGGGTGGGGGAATTTGATCTAACATCTTTTTTGTAAGAGATATTGTGGTTAACTAGGTCTTTAGGTGTATTGGACTCAGAAGAACTAACTTTGTTTTCTTTTAAAGTAATTACAATACACCCGACCATAGCAAGTAATAATATAATTGATGTAATTATTAATCAGATAGAATAATTACCATAGATAATATTTCCTATACTTGTTATATGAGAAGTTTCTGCTAAATATCCATCTCATGATACAGATGTTACATTGGCTAATTTTTTTTTAATGCTAAAATGATAAAGTAAATTATTAGTAATCACCATGTAAGGTAAAACATTATTAACAAAATAATTAAAAAAACTACCTAATAATATAGCTAAAGGTATACTATTTATACTATCAATTAATAATTCAGATATTCTAACATTTATTAGCATTAATATAAATAAAAATAATATAGATCAATTCTAATTAAGATT
>Ga0247816_10000521_pt1 | contig 21304 bp, 17 predicted proteins | sample UWRJL209509C1_FD_179930 | JGI IMG/M metagenome (GOLD analysis project Ga0247816, IMG submission 179930) | Plant litter microbial communities from Arlington Agricultural Research Station in Wisconsin, United States - UWRJ-L209-509C-1 | ecosystem: Environmental > Terrestrial > Plant litter >...
GTCTTTGCCGAGGATTTTTTCGGCGTCTATGTCGTGCTGGGCGCTGGTGAATTCGATGAGGTACTTGAAGGGGCGGCTCAGTTGTTCTTCGCCCTCAAAGATCAGGACGTCGAGGGATGCGTCGACGTCGCGCACCCAGAGTTTGTGGCGGCTGTGGTCGAAAAAAGACAGCAGTTGGCTGGTCATGTTCAGGCCTCCATGGCGACGGACAACACCGCATCTTGAGTGTCCGTAAAGCGCAGGGTGACGCCTCCAGCGTCGCTGTAACCCAGCGTCACCCCCTGGGTTTTAATCCGGGCTGCCTGGCGTTGCAGCAGTTGTTGGCTGAGCACCGGCAGGATCTGCTGGTTGAGCAGGCTGTCGATGTTGCGCGCACCGCTGTCAGGCAGCAGGCAGGCATTCACCAGCGCAGCAGTGAGTGAATCGTCGATCTGGCAACTCAGGCCGTAATGGCGCTTCAAGCGCTTGGCGACCTGGTCGAGCTTGAGGGCGACGATGCAGGTGAGCGCGTCTGCTTGCAGCGGGCGATAGATCAACGTTTGGAAGCGTGCCAGCAGGGCCGGTTGGAAGTGATCGCGCAGGATCGGTCGCAGTAACTCCTGGAGCGTGCTGTCCGGTGCGTCAGGTTGCTGCTGCAAGCATGCCTGCAGTGGATCGCTGCCCAGGTTGGAGGTCATGAGAATGACGGTATTACGGAAGTCGATCTCGCGCCCTTCGCCATCGCGCATGCAGCCGCGATCGAACACTTGATAGAACAGGTTGAGCACGTCGCGATGGGCTTTTTCTACCTCGTCGAGGAGCACTACGCTGTAAGGCCGTTGGCGCACCGCTTCGGTGAGTACGCCGCCCTGTCCGTAACCGACATAGCCGGGGGGCGAGCCTTTGAGCTGGCTGACGGTGTGGGCTTCCTGGTACTCGGAGAGGTTGAGGGTGACGAGCGATTTTTCTCCACCAAACAGGCTGTCAGCCAGTGCCAGGGCGGTTTCGGTTTTGCCGACGCCGCTGGTACCTACCAGCAGGAAGACACCCAGCGGCGCGTTGTCCTGGGTAAGGCCGGTTTTGGCTGCGCGCAGACGCTGAGCCAGGGCACTCAGGGCAAGGTCCTGCCCTATCACCCGTTCAGCCAGTTGCTGTTCCAGATCCAGGAGGCTGGCTTGTTCGTCCTTCAGCAGACTTCCCAAGGGTACGCCGGTCCAGTCAGCAATCACTTCGGCGACACTGCGTGCGTTGACGTCCAGAGACAGCAACGGCTGGTTGCCTTGAACCTCGGACAGTTGTTGCTGCAATTGTGCGCAGGCTTGTGCTTGAAAGGGTTGTGCCTGGCGAACGTTCAGTAACTGCTTTGTCAGGTCGAGTTCGCGTCGCAGTTGCTGTTGCAGATCGTCCTGCTGATGGTGCAGCTCGGCCTTTTGCACTGCAATCATTGCAAGACGTTCGCTGGCGCTGTCGCCGATGAGTTGCTGATCGTCTTCGAGCGCTTCGTGCTCCAACTCCAAGGCTGTCTGACGGGCCTTGAGCCGTACCAGCGCCTGGGGTTCGCAGTCGAGGCTCATGCGCACACGTGCGCTGGCGGTGTCGAGGAGGTCGACCGCTTTGTCGGGCAATTGGCGGCCCGTCAGGTAGCGTCGCGACAAACTCACCGCTGCCTGTACCGCCGCATCCTGAATATGCACGCCATGGTGGCTGGCATATCGAGCCTTGAGGCCACGCAACATCAAGCAGGCACTGGCGTCATCCGGCTCATCAACCTTGACCATCTGGAAGCGCCGTTCCAAAGCGGCATCGCGCTCGAAGTACTGTTTGTATTCGCTCCAGGTGGTCGCCGCGAGGGTACGCAACTCTCCACGGGCCAGGGCCGGCTTGAGCAAGTTGGCAGCGTCGGCGCCGCCCGCCTGGTTGCCGGCGCCGATCAGGGTGTGGGCTTCGTCGATAAACAGCAGTACCGGCTTTTCTGATTGTTGAACCGCATCAATTACATTCTTCAGGCGTTGTTCAAACTCGCCTTTGACGCCAGCGCCCGCTTGCAACAGGCCCAAATCGAGGGTGCGCACACAGACTGTCTTGAGGCTGTCGGGAACATTGCCTTCGGCGATGCGCAACGCCAGGCCTTCAACCAGAGCGGTCTTGCCAACGCCAGGCTCGCCGACCAGAAGCGGATTGTTCTTGCGTCGACGACTGAGAATATCGATGACCTGACGGATTTCATCGTCACGGCCAAATACGGGGTCAATCTGCCCTGCATGGGCTTTGGCGGTCAGGTCATGGGTGAAACGGTCCAACACCGCATGCGAGGCATCGGGGGTTGCACGTTCGCTTGAAGGCGCCTGTGCTGGGGCAAAGGTGATTTCCGGCTGTGCCTGTGGGCGCTCTTCAGAAGTTTGATCGAGCAACGCAAACAGGTTCTGCAACTGAGCCTCACCAAGGCTGAGCAGCGGCCAGGCGGCTTCGCACGTCAGCAGGCTGGGTGTTTCTATCAACGCGCCGAGCAGGTGAGCCGAGCGCAGTTGGTCATTGCTGTCTTCAAGCGAAGCGCGCAGCCAGGCGCTCTTGATAAGTTGCTGCAACTGTTCAGACAGCTGCGGCTTGCTTTGCACCGTGCGCGGCAGGCTGTCGAGGTGTTCGAGCAGGCCGTTCCAGAGTGCTTCGAGATCCCACTCGTAACGACGAGCAATGATCGTCAGGTCGCCCTCGCCTTGCCCCAGCAACTTGAGCAGCCAATGCTCGATACTGATCTGTGCATGGGCGCGGCTTTGGCACAGCGATGCAGCCGCACTCAGAGCCTGGGCGCAGTAAGGATTGAGGCGACGAAGCAAACGGGTGGAGTTCTGTGCCATGGAGTAACGTCCCTGTGCTGAATTCTTGGGGTGTAGTGGGTGGACCAGCAGGCGGAAAGCCCGTCTGCTGGTCCTGTGCATCAAGCGCTCTGGCGCTCGCTCCAGGAATCGGAGTGGATGATGTTGCCGTCCTTGTAGGTCCAGGTGACCTTCTCGTAGCGCAACTCAACCTGCTCAATGTGGTTGTGTTTTTCCTTGGCGGGATCTTTGACGTCGTGCATTTTTGGCGCGACTTTCACGACTTTGACGTTCTCCAGCTTGGTAACGAAATACTCGACTTCCTGGCCCGCGTTATCGATGCGATACCATTTGAACTCGGCGCTTTTGAGGGTCTGCCCGGTCGTCACCGCCTTGTACAGGTAGGGACTTGAGGCATCGATTTCCTTGGTGAACAGGAACGGTGTGTGGACCCGTGTGCCGGTCAGCTTGCCGGTGTTGTTATCGGTGGGGATGTACAGGCTGTGGTCCTGAGCGACCACCTCAATGCTGCCCTCGCGCTTTTGCACATCCACTGAACCTTTGATCTCTGCGCCGCCGTCATCTTGCAGCCAGAGGTAAACGGGAATTGCCATGTGAAGCTCCTTTTCTCGGGATCAAATGCCGCTGAATGCGGCAGGGGGTTGCCTGCCCGGTGTCGTCGAGGGGAGCACGCAGGCCCCCAATTCCGGCACCAGGCGGATATCGACGCGGCGGTTGGCCATGCGTCCGGTTTCGGTGTCATTGCTGGCAATCGGCTGGCTGGCGCCAAAGCCCTGGACGGCAAAACAGCTGTCCGGGATATCACCCATGCGGCGCATCCAGTCATGCACGGCAGCGGCTCTGGCACGGGACAGTTGGAGGTTTTGTTCAACGCTGCCGGTGGCATCGGTATGCCCGGCGATGACGATCAGCCAACCTGGCTGGGCTTTGATATCGACCAGGGCACTGATCAGGACCTTGGTCGAGTCGGCCTTTAGTTGTGCGCTGCCGGTGCTGAACAACGAGAGGCTATCCAGACGCACCGGATTGGAAATACCCGTAGGGGTGGGAATTGCCACTGGCTGAGGATGCGTGGCAATCGTCGCCAGCACTTGAGCGTGCAAGCGTTCGCCGCGATACAACCCCAACCCCAGCGAAAGAGGCTCGCCATGCCGGTGATAGTTGCCCAGCCGCACGGCATCCTGACGAAGTATCGTCACGGCCTCTTCGCGCAGGACGAACTCTGGCCGATCAGGCTGCTCTGAAGGTGCAATAGAGGTGTAACGACGTAGATCATCGCTGACCTGGCGTACCAACAGCGTGTTCTGCCAGGCCGAACTGGACAGGGCCGTGATACTCGCCACCGCAAACAGCCATAGGGCGATCACATTGGCGCGCTGGGCCGGCGAACGCCGGGTTTGGACCGGGAGCAAATTCAGCAACGAATCAGGGAACGGCAATGCCGTGCCGCCTGAGACTTGCCTGGAGTCGATCAAGGCGACCTTGCTGAGCAACCATTGATGCCAAAGGTTCCCGGCCAGCGCTTGGAGCAACACCGGGACCAGGGTGATGGCGCAGGCCACCGGCGGGCTGTTGGGGTGGCGACCTTTATTGCTGGCAAACAGTGGGAAGACCGTCTCTTTCAGCCAAGCCGAGGCGCTGTTGAGTTGAACGCAGGTGTGCAACCGTGCGGCGCACGGAGCTTCAGCGGAGGACTGTCGCTGCCAATCAGCCAAGTCGACGCACGCACCCGCCTCTCGAACACTGGGGCCAGCGTTACCGTCCTCCCAACTGAACCACGGCCCTTCGCCATGCGCGGACTGCAAGTAACTGACTAACAGTAGCGGCAGCACCAGGCCACTTTTGCGAACTATCTTCACCTGATGATCGAAAGCGCGTATCTGCCCTGCGAATACGGCATCGTCGGTATGTTCACCCGGATTTATGACGAACATGACGCTGAGTTGTGCGCCCCAGTCAGGACGCAGCGCCGCCAAACTGGCAGCGACCTGCGGCAGCAGCGCCAAAGCTGGCACGCGGACATAACAACCCTGCGAGGTCACTCGCAGTGCCAGTTGCTCGACGGGGGTCTCGCCAAAAAGAGCGACCAGACCATCGCCACAGACCAATACTACGGGCTGACGATAAGCCATATCCGGAAGGCCGACGTTGCCGGCAAGAACCAGCGATTCGCACAGCTGTGCAGCGCGTCGCCCTGCCCGGATCCAGACCAACGCAACAAAGCACACGACGGTCAGTACGGCCGCCAGCCGTGTGCCAACCGTCAGCGGAAGGATGGCCAGGAGTGCCAGGGAAAGCACTCCAAACCACAGCCAAAGCCCTCGTTTCATTTTGAGCGTCATCCGTGCGCCCTCATGCCTGGCCAAGTAAAAGCGTGGCGATGAGACCGTCCAACAGATGATCCAGCCCCCACCAGGCACCGACGAGCAACACGCCAACCGCCAAAGCCTGCACCTGCGGTGATCGCAGGCTACGAAGAAGCTCGTTTCGTTGGCCGAATGCCCGGTGTGTTGCCAACGTCTGGCCGAGTTTTAACGGTGGGACATGCGCACTTAAGGCGTTCAACAACTGCTCGCGCTCAGGGTCGTTCACTTCGCGATAACGTCCCTTGAAACCTAGCATCAGCACCCGCTGGAACACTGTCAGCACATGGGGATCAGGCGCTGGCTCGCGCAATACCCCACGGATGTCTTCGTAAAGAAATTCACCCGCCTGATGACAATTGAAAAACTTGGCTTGTAGCGGCTCTTTGACCCAGGTCTCATGAACATCGCCCTCGCCAAAGCTGAGTACGGTTTCATCCAGAAGCGCGCATTGAGCGTGACCAATGTGATCGATACTGCGCTGGCTCATACCCCCCAAATTCAGCTGTTGGCGAACGTGCTCAATCTGTTCCACGCAAATCCGTAGCAGGATCTGGCTGTCCTGGGGCGTAGCGCCATGACGCAACTCCACAACCAACAAGTAGCTGTCCTGCAGCAAAGCGTCTACATCGACGGTCGTGGCGGCCTGTATTCTGGATGCGGTCGTCTTCATGATCGAAGCACCGCAAACAATTCAAGCTTTACGTCGGCCAGCGTGCTCGGGACATAGAACGCGCAGACCCCCTCTGCGAGTACGGCCTGGCCCTTGGCATGGCTGAGGTCGAGGGCGAAATACTGGTTCTCCAAACGTAATGGTATGGCTGCCGGCACATGACTCAAGGAGAGCAATGGCACACCGTCCAGCGCGGCGTTGATCAACTGATTGACTTCATCCGGCGTACCTACCTTGCACAGCCGTGGAAACTGACTCTGCAGTTGTGCGACTGGTTGCCGGCAACGCACCGAGAGATAGAAGTCGGCTCCTTGAGGCTCGCGCAAACGTGGATCACTGAAAGTGACCTGCCAGCGGTTGGGCCCGCGCTCCTCCAGCTCCAGCGCTATTACCCGCGAAGGCAAGCTGGCCTCCAACAAGGTCGAGATAGTGCGCATCAATGGCGCAAACACGGTTTCCAGGTGGTGGTGCCGGTACGCTGGAATCTTGTCGATATCGTGTTCCAGTGAAAAGGTCAGCAGGCTTCCAGCCAGCTTGACCAGCTCCAGATACACCTGCTCGGGATGACGCGAGGGGTGGGCCTTGAGATCGGCCAGGACGGGCTGGTAGGTGTTCAAGGCATTGAGCAGCCAGAACAGCGACACATCGGCTACGGCAAAATCAGCCATGCGCTGGTTGCTTTCGCGCCGCATGCCCATCAGTCGTTGGCGCTTGGCGGACAACTGGGTCAACAGGTTGTCCAGTTGAGTCAGCAGCCCTGGATGAGCCGCAAAGCTCAGCAGCGGCGGCACATAACCAGGGTCGATGCTCCAGGCGCCCTGCCCGTCACGCGCCAAGCGCACGACGGGACACGTCAGGTAGTCTGCATTTTCGTCGCTATCCAGGCGCAAGCTCAGCGCATGCTCCAGCACACCGACGGACTGCACCTCGTCTGCGTAGATGTCCTGTACCTGACGCCAGTCCTGACGGTAGCGCATCGGTCTGTCGGCCCTGGCCCCATCAAACAGGCAGTTGTTGCCGTTGGCCTGTTCCAGAGGTAAGGACAACAACAATGTAGCGTGTTGGACGTCATCGGGAAGCAAGCCCGACAACTCCAGCGCGCCGGGCAGCCGATCCACTTTGTCGGTGTCGATCAGGGTGCCATCAGGCATGCGCATGCATATCCGGGTTGCTTTGAGCTTGCCCAGTCGCAGGACGTCCAAATCGAAGGCTACGGCCTGAACCCCCCAAGGGTGGATCAGGCAAAGCTGGGCAAGGCAGTCATTGGCCCAGGCTTCCCAGCGCGCCTGTTGCTGGAACTGCTGCGGGGACAGCAAGGCCCCCGCGGCCCATAGGGGGCGGTCGATCTTCATGACATCGTTTCCCTACGAAGTGATTTAGGCTTTTGCCTTGGGCATCTGCGAAACCAGCGACAAGTTGACGTCCATGCCTTCCACCTGGAAATGCGGCACGGCGTACAGCTTGACGCGGAAGAAGCCGGGGTTGTCGTCGATGTCTTCCACCGTCACCTTCGCATCGCGCAACGGGTGGGATGCTTGCAGGTCGTCACCGGGATCGGTCATCTCGGTTACCAACCCACCGATCCACTTGTTCAGCTCCAGCTCCAGCAAGCGGCGGTCTTTGGTGGTGCCGATGTTTTCGCGCTGGATCAGCTTCAGGTAATGAGCGATGCGCGACAGCAGGAAAATGTAGGGCAAACGGGCGTTGATCCGGCTGTTTGCGGTGGCATCTGCCGTGTCATACAACGCCGGTTTTTGAGCTGAGTTGGCGGAGAAAAAGCAGGCGTAGTCCCGATTCTTGTAATAAGAAAGCGGAATGAAACCGAGATTGGCGAACTCGAATTCACGTGTCTCTGGAATCATTACCTCCGAGGGAATCTTCACCTGATTTCCGGTGCCCAAGTCGTACAAATGAATTGGCAAATCGGTGACTGCGCCACCGGACTGTGGTCCTCGAATCTGCACACACCAGCCGTTGGTGATGAAGCTCTTGACCATGTTTGCGGCGAAGGCGAATGAAGCGTTGGTCCAAAGGTATTTACCGTGGTCCGGCCCTTTGACGCTCTCGATGTAATTGAAACTACGCACCGGGATCGTGTCCGGACCATAGGGCAGACGGCCAAGGACCCGGGGCATGGTCAACCCGATGTAACGCGAGTCGTCGCTGTCGCGGAAGGCTTTCCATTTGATGTATTCGGCACGGTCGAAGTAGTTGCCGATGTCCTTGATGGCAGCCACCTCCTCCATCGATTCCTTGCCAAAAAATTCAGGGCCCACAGAGCCAATGAAAGGCATGTGGGCTGCCGCTGAGACTTTCGAGATGTTGCGCAGCAGCGCGATATCCTGCGGTCCACGGTTGAATTGGTAATTGGAAATGGCCGCAGCAATCGGCTCGCCGCCGGGGGTGTCGTACTCTTGGGTGTAGGTGTGCAAATACAAGCCGCTTTGAGCGATCTCAGGCGCGTCTTCGAAATCTTGTCTCAGGTGATCTTTGCTGATATCCAACAGTTCGATACGCACGTTCTGGCGAAAATCGGTCTGGTCAATCAGCGATTTAACGCCACGCCACGTGGACTCGACACTCTGGAAGTCCGGGTGATGCATCACGGCGTCCAGTTGGCGACTAATCTGCTCATCAAGCGAGGCGATATGCTCGTCTAACAGCGACTTATCCAACCGCTCAACTTTCTGTGCCGATTGCTTGAGGAGTTTTAAAAAAACACTGACGGCAGCGGTGACCCGTTCATCGACGGACACTTCGGACAACGCTTCCGTACTTTGAAATGTATCAATCCCACCCAACTTAGCAATCGGGTTTAGATTGATCTTGTTAAAGAGCGCACCGTATACACCCTGACTTTCTCCAGACAACACTGTAGCGCCGCGCGGTTGCACGTTAGAACTTTCTACGGACATTATTATTACTTCCTTTTTAATGGAACCGATTTGAATTAACGTTCTTCTGCCGGGGCCAATGCAGCCAACTCAGTTCGAAGTTCGTCACTCAATGCATCATCCTTGAGGATGCGCTCCAGCTCATGACGGAAAGTCACGTTATCCAAAAGATTCGACTTGAGGTCACGCAGCAGATTGCGCATGGCAAGCAATGCGCGCAGCTGCGGGATCTGCCGGGCGACTGCTTCCGGCTCGAAATCCTTCATGCTCTGAAAAGTCAGCGCCACACTGGCCTCGGCATCATCAGAAGCCAAGGTATTTTCGACGACCAGTTTCAAACCGGGGGAAAATTCGGCCAACACACTGTCGAAATTATTTTTGTTTATATTGATCTTGGACCTTTCGGACAGCGGGCGTAACTCCTTGCCGTTGCTGTAGTCCCCCATCAACATTAACTTGAGTGGCAATTCAACTTTTTTCTGCGCACCGCCGGTGTGCAAATCGAGTTTGATATTGATTCGCGCCTTCGGCACTTCATTTTGAAAACTGTTCGAAGCCATAATTTCTCCAGATACTCAGGCAACGGCACATGCCATTGCAAAAAACAAGCAAGACTGGAATTCATACCTTTAGCAGATCAGTACCCCTGGCCTGCCAACTACAAAACATAAATCCCTGGTGAGTACACCTCAGACAAAGCACCTACAAGACAGGTGCTTACTTCCTTGCTTATTACAATGAATTATCTCAGGCAGCGGCGCCAGCCCCGAAAGCGCCGCTGGGAAAGTTCAACTTCATGTTACGGAAAATGCCTACATACGGGAAAAGATGGATATTTTACCGGAGCGCCCGCTAAAGCCCTTTCAAAGGCCCGAGACAGACGCGTCGGCGAGGAGAGGAACCCGGCGCGACAGGTTCACAACCCAGTTGATCGAACAGATCAGCGCGCCGGTAGAATCAATCCTGACTAACCGCTCCAATCTTGTGAATCGACAGATCCGCGCCGTAATACTCCTCCTCCTGGCTCAAGCGCAAACCGTAAACGCGCTTGATCACGCCATACACCAGAAACCCTCCGGCCAGCGCCACGACCACACCCAGTGCGGTCCCAATCAACTGGCTGATCAGGCTTACCCCTCCCAAACCGCCCAGGGCTGTCTGGCCGAAAATTCCGCAGGCAACTCCGCCCCATACACCGCACAAACCGTGAAGCGGCCAGACACCCAGCACGTCATCAATTTTCCAGCGATCCTGCGCTGCGATGAAGCACCAGACAAACAAGCCTCCCGCCACCACGCCGGTCACCAGTGCACCTACCGGATGCATCAAGTCAGAGCCGGCGCAGATCGCCACCAGTCCGGCCAGCGGACCGTTGTGCAGGAAGCCTGGGTCATTACGGCCGATTACCAACGCGGCAACGGTGCCGCCTACCATCGCCATTAACGAATTGACTGCCACCAGGCCGCTCACCCCGGAAAGAGTTTGCGCGCTCATGACGTTAAAGCCGAACCAGCCGACGATCAGGATCCACGAGCCCAGCGCCAGGAACGGAATACTTGACGGCGCGAACGCCACCAGGCGCCCTTCCCGGTAACGCCCTTGGCGCGGCCCCAGCAACAACACCGCCGCCAGCGCCAGCCAACCACCCATGGCATGGACCACCACGCTACCTGCAAAGTCATGGAACCCGGCACCAAAGGTCGCCTGCAACCACGCTTGCAGACCATAGTTGCCGTTCCACACCATGCCTTCGAAAAACGGATAGATGAAGGCCACGATCAATGCAGTGGCGCACAGTTGCGGAACAAAACGTGCACGTTCGGCGATACCCCCGGAAATGATCGCCGGGATAGCAGCGGCAAAGGTCAGGAGAAAGAAGAACTTCACAAGGCTATAACCGTGGTCGGCGCTGATCACCGACGCCGGTTGCATGAAGGTCACACCGTATGAGATCCAATAGCCTATAAAGAAATAGGCCAGTGTGGAGATGGCGAAGTCGCTGAGGATTTTAGATAAGGCGTTGACTTGGTTCTTCTGGCGTACGGTGCCGACTTCGAGGAATGCGAAGCCGGCGTGCATGGCCAACACCATGACCGCGCCAATCAGAATAAACAGGGTGTTGGAGCTATGGACGAGGGTGTCCACCGCGCTTTGCAAATTTTCCATGGAGGTTGGCAGGCCTACAGAGTCAGGAAAAAGCACCAAAGCGGTTCATGACCTTCGTGACGCGCACTAAATTGGCACCGGCGGTTCTTCCTTCTTTTTTGAGGAGTGAACCGCTTTAGCGCAGTGATCATTGAAGAAGGCAGAAACCGACAGGGTTTTTCCGCGAGATTTAGTTATTTAGGGTAAGGTTTTTTAGGGCTGAAGGCCCAACCGCCCGAATTCAGCGCAGGCCCTAAGGCTTGCGCACCAAGGCAAAGCAAAAGCTGTACCACGCAATTGCAGTGAACCTTCACCGATGCCGGTGACTCGAAAACAAACAGCCACTCACGGAGATAACCATGGCCAGCAAAACGGCAAAGACTGCTCAAGAAATATTGATGGCGGATTTTCAAACCCTGGTCAGCGATACCGAAAAGTTGCTGGATGACACCGCGATACTCGCGGGCGATCAGGCGGACGAGTTGCGCAGCAAGATTCATGACAGCCTGCTCAAGGCACGTGAAACGCTGCAACTGACCGAAGACTCCCTGCGTGAACGCAGCAAGGCAGCGGTCACTGCGACTGAGGACTATGTACAGGCCAACCCATGGCAATCCGTCGGCATCGCTGCCGGCGTGGGCTTTTTGATCGGCCTGCTGGCCACAAGGCGCTAATTATGTCTATCGGCGAATCCGGCTCGTCCACGGGCCCAAGTTCTTCATCGCGGCGTCTGGGCGCGGCAGTCCTGGGTTTGCTGCACAGTCACGTCGAACTGTTCGGCATCGAGCTGCAGGAGCAGAAGTCCCGCACCGTCAGCCTGCTGCTGTTCGCCGGCTTGGCGCTGGTGTTTGCCTTGCTGCTGCTGGTGGGGCTGTCGGCGCTGGTGATGATTCTGGTCTGGGATACCTATCGCCTGACCGGAATCATCAGCCTCTGCGTCTTTTATGTATTGGCGGCGGCGTTCTGTGGTTTGCGCTTGAAGGCGGCGGTGTTTGATGAATCGACGCCCTTCCACGCCACGCTCGAAGAGCTGGCCAACGACCGGGAGCGCCTGCTGCCATGAGCCAAACTGAATTGCCGAAAAACACCTCCCGGCGGGAAATGCGCAAGGCGTTGATCCGCCTGCGCATGGAAATGCACCGCCAGGAAATTCGTCATGAGTCCCAGCAATTGCTACTGCCCTTGCAAAAGGTCCGCAATATGGGCCAAAACTGGCAGGATGGATTTGGCATCAAACATGCGCCGCTGTGGGGCGTAGGTGTGGTGACACTGTTGGGTTTTCTCACCGGGAAAGGTGCCAAGGGCGGCGGGATCGGTACCATGACCCGCCTGGTGCGGCTTGGCGCCGGTCTGATCCCGCTGATCAAATTGGCTATGCAGGGCGCTTCGCGTAAAAGTTGAGTCGCTCTGGCTGCATTCTTGCAAACAGATCAGGCCCGGCCCTCTCCATCAAGGGCCGGGCCTTTTTTATTCCGGTCTTTTAAGGAGGCCCCGTGATCGACGGGCAACCGCTCGCCTGCTTTCAGCCCTTCATCGACACCGCCACCGGCCGTATCGCCGGAGTTGAAGCGCTGGGCCGCTTACGCCAGGCAGACGGTCAATTGCATTCAGTGGGCCCTTTGTTTGCCGACCCGCGTACAGCCACCGTAGCGTTGCGTCGCCTGGACCGGCAAATTCGCGACAATGCCTTGAGCCGGCTGCATGAGGTCCCGCAGGACTGGTTCCTCAGCCTGAATATCTCGCCGCGCTGGATCAACCTGCTACGTCCGGGCCAGGCACTACCAAGCCTTAAGCAATTACAGGCTCATGGCGTCGATCCCCGGCGTATCGTGTTCGAGATTACCGAGTTAGGGGGCGACATCCGGCGCTTGGCCGAAGTGGTAGTGCGCTATCGCGAGGCTGGGGCGCGGATCGCCATTGATGACTTCGGTGCAGGCTATTCACAGCTGGACCGAGTGCTGGCCTTGCAGCCGGATATTCTCAAGCTGGACATGCGGCTGTTTCAAGCAGCCGCCCGCGGCGGCCCCAGCAGCGATGTGGTACGTGCGCTGGCGCAAATGGCGGAAAAGACCGGCTGCTGGATCATTGCCGAAGGGGTAGAAACCGAAGCACAACTGAGCTTTGCCCTGGAGTGCGGTGCGCGCTTTGTTCAGGGCTATCTGTTTGCCCAAGCCCAATTGGACTGGTTCGCCACGGATGCCTTCGTGCAGCGCTTTGCCCAGCTACGCACCGCTTACGTCCAGCAGAAACTGGCAGAGCGTGGCCGCATCATGCGGTTGCGCCTGCAGTTGGCCGAGTTGATGCAAATCCTGCAAACCTGGGCACAAACACAGGCACCTCTGAGCCAGTTGCCACAATTACCGTCGTTCCCCTGGCTGCTGCGCTTCTACCAGTGTGATCGCCACGGTACGCAATTGACGCCCAATTTCGAATGGAGCCAGGGCGCCTGGCAGACCGACAGTCGCTACCTTGGCCATAACTGGTCGTGGCGCCCGTATTTTTATCACCTGCTGGCCGAAGGTTGGGAGGAGCGGCGGCTGACACTTTCGTCGACCTACCGTGATGCAACAAGCAATCAGTACTGCCTGACTGCCGGACAATTCTTCGATAACGGTCAGCGTTTGCTGTTAATCGATATCGACGCGGTCGGCCTATAGTTTTTCGCTTGCTCCAAGGGGGCTGAACCGGGAAGCTGGGAGGCGTCATTCACCGCACGGAGAGTACCCGCCTTGGATTGGCCCACACTGCTTACCCGCGAACGCCTTGGAAAACCCCTGCACAGCCCGGAAGAGTTGGGTCGCAGCCCTTTTCACAAAGACCACGACCGCATCATTTTTTCCGGTGCGTTCCGCCGCCTGGGTCGCAAAACCCAAGTGCACCCGGTCTCCAGTAATGATCATATCCATACCCGTCTGACCCACTCCCTGGAAGTCAGTTGCGTTGGCCGTTCCCTGGGCATGCGCGTAGGAGAGACGATCCGTAGTGCGCTACCCGATTGGTGTGACCCGAGCGACTTGGGCATGGTGGTTCAATCGGCCTGCCTGGCCCATGACATCGGCAATCCGCCGTTCGGCCATTCTGGTGAAGACGCCATCCGCCATTGGTTCCAGCAGGCCTCTGGCCGGGGCTGGCTGGATGACATGAGCAGCGCCGAGCGCAATGACTTTCTCAACTTTGAAGGCAACGCCCAGGGATTCCGCGTCCTTACCCAACTGGAATATCACCAGTTCGATGGGGGGACACGGCTGACTTATGCGACGTTGGGCACGTACCTGAAATACCCCTGGACTGCCCGTCACGCCGACTCCCTGGGCTATAAGAAACACAAGTTCGGTTGTTATCAGAGCGAGCTGCCGATCCTTGAGCAGATTGCGCAGAAACTTGGCTTGCCCCAATTGGAAGAACAGCGCTGGGCGCGTCATCCGCTGGTGTACCTGATGGAGGCCGCCGACGACATTTGCTATGCGTTGATCGATCTTGAAGACGGCCTGGAAATGGAGCTTCTGGAGTACGCCGAAGTCGAATCGCTGCTGCTGGACCTGGTGGGCGATGACCTCCCGCAAACCTACCGTCAACTGGGCCCGCTGGATTCGAGGCGTCGCAAGCTGGCCATTCTGCGGGGCAAAGCCATTGAGCACCTGACCAATGCAGCAGCACGCGCTTTTGTCGAGCAACAGGAAGCCTTGTTAGCCGGCACACTGCCGGGTGATCTGGTGGAGCACATGCACGGCCCGGCCAAGCGCTGCGTGCTGGATGCCAAGGACATGGCGCGCAAAAAAATCTTTCAGGACAAGCGCAAGACCCTGCATGAAATCGGCGCCTATACCACGCTGGAAATTCTCTTGAATGCATTCTGTGGAGCAGCCCTGGAACAACATGGTGGTCGTACGCCGTCTTTCAAAAACCGGCGCATCCTCGATTTGTTGGGCAATAGCGCGCCTGATCCGGCGTGGCCTTTGCACGCCTCGTTTCTGCGGATGATTGACTTCATCGCAGGTATGACCGACAGCTACGCCAGCGAGATGGCACGAGAGATGACCGGGCGCTCCAGTCCGCAGTAATTCAGGGCCCTGTCGGCAGGCAGGGCCAGCTTTCAGAGAATCGCCCTACGAAGGGAACAGAGCGCCCTGATCGCTTCCCACCAAACTCCCGATGAATAATCGCGCGTGCTCTTACTACGACCTGTCGACCGACTCCTACAACGGATAACTGACAGGCCAACCCATTCTTACTAATACCCCGGTGGAGCGCTCTCAGCGCCCATGCCCATTCCCATGGAAAACCCCATGTTCAAGCAACTTCGTATCTTGCTGGTGGAGGATCATCCCTTTCAATTATTGGCCACCCAATGCCTGTTGAGAAATTATGGCTACCACCAATTGGTCCCCGCTGAAAATGCTGCACAGGCCATGCGGTTAATGACTCAATCCGAAATGCCATTCGACATTCTGCTCTGCGACCAATGCCTGCCAGACCTGCCGGGGCTGGAGCTTATTGAGATTGCCCACCGCCGAGGCTTCATGAGAGCGGCGATATTACTAAGCGGGCTGCCCATCAACGAACTGGAAAACTTGAAGGAGCAGGCGATGCAACGTAACTTCCCGTTACTCGGCTACTTGTTGAAACCTTTGAATCGCGACGAGTTGAGTGAACTCATTCAACAATCGCCTTTTATAGCCGCCCTAAAAAAGTAGGATATTAAACATCTGGCCGGTGCGAAAATTCCTCGCGGTAAAAACCACGCACTCAGTGTTACTCAACTCTAAACTCACACGCGCGAAATTCTTACACCAAACCGACAAAGACCTAGAATCGAGTAATCCTATGCTTTTTTTATCGTAGGAATATTCCTATTTTACGCTTGTTCCACGTTCAGTTCATGCTCCTCCAGCGCCATGTGAGCTAATGTGCCGGCTTTATTTGAGCTTGTATGGAATTTGATCATGAACTCAGTTTTTATTATCGACGACCACCCTGTTATTCGGCTTGCCATTCGAATGTTGTTAGAACATGAAGGCTACAAAGTAGTTGGAGAAACCGATAACGGTTGCGACGCGATACAAATGGTCAGGGAATGCCTCCCCGACCTCATCATCCTGGATATCAGCATTCCTAAACTCGATGGACTGGAAGTGCTATGCAGGTTCAACGCAATGAGCACGCCGATGAAAACACTGATTCTTACGGCCCAGTCACCTACCCTCTTTGCCACACGGTGCATGCGTTCAGGGGCGGATGGCTATGTGTGTAAAGAAGGTGACTTGAGTGAGTTGCTCAGTGCCATCAGGGCAGTTTTGTCTGGTTACAACTACTTCCCCAGTCAGGCGCTGAATGGCAACAATGAAACAGGCTGCAGTGAAGAACTGGAACTTTTCAAAGTAGTGAATGATCGCGAACTCATGGTTTTGCAACTTTTTGCACAAGGTCGGACAAACAAGGAAATAGCCAAAGGGATGTTTCTAAGCAACAAAACTGTTAGCACCTATAAAAAGAGGCTCATGCAAAAACTGAAAGCAAAGTCCTTGGTAGAACTTATCGAGATGGCAAAACGTAACGCGCTAGTGTGAGAAACCGGATGCCCAGGCGTATAAAGGACTATCTAATCATATTCAGTATCGGTATGTGCTTCAGCACCGCCGTGTCATCTGATCAAACTGCTCCAGAGCAATACACACTGCTGAGCCGAGCGGGCTCTGTTCAGCTGGAAACCTCACTGAACAAGACCCAGCGCCAGTGGTTGCAAAACAAGCGCAGATTGATACTGGGTACGTCAGCAGCGGACTATCCCCCCTTCGACATTACTTCCAGCGGCCGTGACTATGAAGGGCTGACCGCCGATTACGCGGGTCTCTTGGCCAAGACCCTGGCAATGCCGATCGAGGTGCTGCGCTATGCCACACGAGAGGCCGCCATACAGGCACTTGAGGCTGGAGATATCGACCTGCTGGGATCATCCAACGGTTTCGAAGCTGCAGCTCCAAACATTGCTCTGTCCACACCATACGCCGTAGATCAACCGGTCCTGGTCACCCGCGAAGGTGAAAACCACAACCTTGGCGATCGCCTTGCAGGTTTGCGTCTGAGCCTTGTCTACCACTATTTGCCTTTGAAAGAAGTCCAAGCGTTATACCCAAACGCAATTATCCAAGCCTACCCGTCCTATCAGAACGCGTTGAACGCGGTTGCGTTCGACCAGGCTGACGTTTTCCTCGGCGATACACTTTCGACTCACTACATGATCAACAAAGGGCACCTGAAAAATATCCGCATGGCCAATTTTGGCAAACACGAAGCCTATGGGTTCAGCTTCGCCGTGCGCAAGGATCAACCCGTACTTTTGAGCATCGTGGATAGGGTGCTTGATGGCGTATCGCCCTATGAGCGTGAAAGTATCGCCAAACGCTGGGGCGCCGGTAGTGACATTTTACTGACCGACCGCAAGCTGCAACTGACACAACGCGAAGAGCGCTGGCTGAAGGAGCACCCCGTGGTGAAGGTCGTCGTGAACGAAACCTTCGCACCGCTGACATTTTTTGATAAAGACGGCACCTTCCGCGGCGTCACGGCCGACCTTCTGGAACTGATTCGCCTGCGAACCGGCCTGCGTTTCGAGATACAGCATACTCGCGACATAAACACCATGATCGACCAGGTCAATACCGGTAAAGCTGACATTATCGGCGCAATCACCCCCACTACAGACAGAGAAACTCGACTGAACTTCAGCCGTCCCTATCTGGAAAACTCCTACGTACTGCTGACACGAAAAGAACTTCATGCACCTTCAAGCCTTGAACAAATGGCAGGCAAGCGCCTGGCGATCACTCAAGGCAATCCACTGAAAGAATTCCTGCTTCAGAATTTTCCGCAAATCGAATTGGTGGAAACCGGCGATACCTTCAGAGCATCCGAACTATTGGCGCAGGAACAAGTGGATGGCGCGGTGAACTCGTTGGTAATCGCCAACCACTACGTTGCCTCACGAGTGTTCCAGGATAAATTGCAGATCAGCTCCAGTATCGGCACGCTGCCAGCCACGTTCGCGCTGGCAACGTCGCGCCGCGCCATTGAACTGAGTTCGATAATTGATAAAGCCCTGCTCAGTATTGCGCCGGACGAACTGGGGGTTATAAACAGTCGCTGGCGTGGCTACAGCCCCGCCTCTGATGGCTACTGGCGCAACTACCATGACCTGATTGCCCAGATCGTTATCGGTACCGGGCTACTACTGTTGATTTCCCTGGCCTGGAACGCGTACATGCAGCGGCAGATCAATCACCGAAAAGTCGCCGAACGCGCCCTTAACGACCAGTTCGAGTTCATGCGGGCATTGGTCAATGAAACGCCACACCCCATCTATGTTCGTGATCGCAAGGGCTTACTGCTGACCTGCAACGACAGCTATCTGCAGACCTTCGATGTCAAGCGCGAAGACGTGATCGGTAAAAGCGTCATGCAGATGGGCATGACCCTTGAAAATGAAACTGCTCAATACCATGCTGACTATCAACGGGTCGTGTCTGAAGGCAATCCTTTAATTCTTGATCGTGCACTGCATATCCGCGGGAAAAAACTGACCATTTACCATTGGATTCTTCCGTATCGCGACTCCACAGGTGAGGTACAGGGCATTATCGGTGGCTGGATCGATATCAGCGAACGGCGCCAACTGTTCGATGAACTTCGAGCCGCCAAGGAACGCGCCGACGAGGCCAATCGGGCGAAAAGTACTTTTCTCGCCACGATGAGTCACGAAATTCGCACGCCAATGAACGCCGTGATTGGCATGCTTGAGTTGACCCTCAAGCGCGCTGATCAAGGGCACCTGGATCGCCCGGCCATCGAAGTAGCCTACAACTCGGCGAAAGACTTGCTGGAGTTGATAGGCGACATTCTGGACATCGCAAGGATCGAGTCCGGACGACTGAGCCTGGCTCCGGAACGGGTAAACCTGAGGGAGGTGATCGAGTCGGTGGCCCGTGTCTTTGATGGCCTTGCACGCCAGAAAACCCTGAGCCTGGAGCTGGAGTTCACACCTGACTTCAGTGACAACGACGTGCTGATCGACCCCTTGCGATTCAAACAAATACTTTCCAATCTGGTAAGCAATGCCATCAAGTTCACCGAACGCGGCCAGGTGAAAATCAAGGTGCAGCTGCAGGCAACCCAGCTATCCCAGCAAATCGAAATGAAACTGGTGGTGGAGGACACCGGTATTGGCATCAGCAGGGAAGATCAGCAGCGCCTGTTCGAACCCTTTGCCCAAGCCGACAACTCCGGACACCTGGCCAGAAGTGGCGCGGGTTTGGGGCTGGTGATTTGTCGAAGCCTGTGCGCAATGATGGGTGGGCAATTGAGCCTGAGCAGCGTTCCCATGGTGGGAACCCAAGTGCACGTCTGCCTGAAGATGACGAGCCTGCTGCCGGTAAAAGCCGTAGACAAGCTAGAGCCTGCTGCCCCCACACCGGCGCCCGTACTGAATGTTCTGGTCGTGGATGATCATCCGGCAAATCGTCTGCTTATGTGCCAGCAGTTGGGTTTTCTTGGACATCAGTTCACAGCCGCCCAGCACGGAGCCGCGGGCTTCCAGGCATGGCGCCAGGAACACTTCGACCTGGTGATCGCCGACTGCAATATGCCCATCATGAATGGCTATGAATTGACTCGCTCGATTCGCGAATATGAGCAGCGCGAACAAAAAACACCGTGCATGGTTCTCGGTTTCACTGCCAATGCCCAGCCTGAGGAAAAACAACGCTGCCTGGACGTCGGTATGAATGACTGCCTGTTCAAACCCATCAGTCTCACAGCACTGGAGCAGCGCCTGGCACAGATTGGCCCGCCTTCCACCACCGAGGTCTTCACCCTGAGTAGCCTGGATGCGATGACAGGAGGCGACCCGCAGTTGAGCCGCCGCCTACTTGAAGAATTGCTGAGCAGCAGCCGTCATGATCGTCTTGAGCTGATGGCATTGTTGGCTCGACCGGCATCCCCTCAGGAGCTCATCGAGCAGGCTCACAAGATCAAGGGCGCCGCCCGCATCGTCCAGGCGAATACCCTGGCGGGACAATGTGAAATCCTGGAGCAGGCTTGTACCGATGGTAATAATCGGCAGGTGATCGAAGCGGGCGTCAAATCCATGGAAAAGTCCATGCTTGAGCTGGAAAGGACGCTGCAGATGCAACTTCTGGCCCTGAATGGCAATGGCAATGGCAAGTAACGTGAAAGAGCGAGAAAGCGCGCTCTTTCACTAACAGGTCAACCACTTAACAATCAGTCAACCTCAGGAAAATCGCCGCTAACTGCTCGATGCCGGCCTGATCCTGCGGGGTAAATCGTGCCAGTGACGGGCTGTCCAGGTCCAGGACACCAATCAACCGCCCGTCCTTGACCAGCGGCACTACCAATTCGCTGTTCGATGCACTGTCGCAGGCGATATGCCCTGGAAACGCGTGCACATCTTCCACCCGCTGGGTTTGTAGCGAGGCCGCCGCGGCACCGCAAACACCACGGCCAAAAGGAATGCGTACACACGCGATCTGACCCTGGAAAGGCCCGAGCACCAGCTGTTCATTGCGATTGAGGTAGAAACCGGCCCAGTTCAAATCATCCAACTGACTGAACAAAAACGCAGAAAACTGCGCGGCGTTTGCGATGAAATCCTGCTCATCGGCCAACAACGACTCCAACTGCGCACACAGCATGGCGTAACCATCCAGACCGGTGCCGGACTGTTGCAAATCAATCATGACTGACGCTCCAACAACTTGAGGCCCACCCAGTAACGGGCGAACTGATAGGCGCAACGACCGTTGCGATTGCCGCGCCCGGTAGCCCAGCGCACGGCGAGAATATCCAGCTCTTCATCACGCTTCCATTCCAAGCCGGCTTTGCTCGCCAGCTCACCGATCCAGTGCTCGACCACATCGAGAAAATGCTCCTGATTGAATGGATAGAACGACAGCCAAAGGCCAAAGCGGTCAGACAAGGCGATCTTGTCTTCTACGGCTTCATTGGGATGCAGCTCGCCATCCACCATCTTCCAGTTTTCGTTATCGCTCTGGTTCTCCGGAACCAGGTGCCGGCGGTTGGAGGTGGCATACAGCAAGACGTTTTCAGGCGCCTGCTCCAGAGAGCCATCGAGCACACTTTTGAGAACCCGATAATCGCTCTCACCCGCTTCGAAGGACAGGTCGTCGCAAAACAAAACGAACCGTTGCGGCAACTTCATCAGTTGCTCGACAACCCTCGGCAGGTCGGCCAGGTGGTCACGCTCAATCTCGATCAGGCGCAAACCGGCCTTGGCGTGCTGGGCCAGCAAGGCGCGCACCAGCGACGACTTGCCGGTGCCCCGCGAGCCCCAGAGCAACGCATGGTTGGCCGGCAGCCCATCGAGAAACTGTTGGGTATTGCGGG
>Ga0247816_10000522_pt1 | contig 21301 bp, 18 predicted proteins | sample UWRJL209509C1_FD_179930 | JGI IMG/M metagenome (GOLD analysis project Ga0247816, IMG submission 179930) | Plant litter microbial communities from Arlington Agricultural Research Station in Wisconsin, United States - UWRJ-L209-509C-1 | ecosystem: Environmental > Terrestrial > Plant litter >...
CAACTCGTGTTCCTTGAGTATTGTATGGAAAACGCAGGTTCCGAAGGTTTTTTAAGTAGGTTGATTGACTATGGTACGGGTGCCGATACCTTTGAAAGCTTCAATCCCTACCCCATCACTATCAAAAACCAGGTGTTTAACCTGATCATTTCTACATCCGGCGACCAGTATTTACTGGAGTTTGAACCAGAATATTCAGATTTGAAGTCAAACCTGCACCGCATTATCAGCCGTTCCTTGTCAGAAATGTTAGCTGTTTCTACCTTAGCCCCCTTATTGGAGCATGCCGGCGAGCAGATCAGGTCGCTTATTGGGTACGACCGTGTAATGATCTACAAGTTTCACAAAGACGGCCACGGAGAAGTAGTTGCAGAGGCTAAAAATGAAGAACTTGAGCCCCTGCTGGGCTTTCATTACCCTGCTTCAGACATTCCCAAACAGGCACGTGAATTATACAAGGTCAACCTCATCAGGTTAATTGCCGATGTTCAGTCAACACCTTCGGCAATTGCCACTTTAGAAGGTATTGAAGCAACCGTGCTCGATCTCAGTTCTTCCGTACTACGCGCTGTATCACCTATACATATACAATACCTTAAAAACATGGGCGTGGCATCCAGCTTTAGCATCTCACTATTGTGCGAGGGCGAGCTCTGGGGACTTATTGCCTGTCACAATTATACCCCTCGTTTTATCAATTATAACGAACGCGAATCTTCCAAACTAATCGGCCAGGTATTGTCTACCGCCTTATCCTTCCGCGAACAGGAAGAAGACCGCGTCAAAAGCAATCACCTTAAGGAAGCTGTTATCGTACTTAGTAAAGGACTCACGAGAAACGAAGACATCGCCAAAACCTTATTTGATAACAAAATCACCTTGCTCGATGCTGTAGACGCAACCGGCGTCGTATTCACTTATGGTGATAATTTTTACACCAAAGGCCTTGTGCCAGATCAAATATTTCTTGGCCAACTGCTCGTATGGCTCGGCCAAAATATGGATTACCATTTTTACGAGTCTACTAATTTCTCCAGCGTTTACCCTGAGGCCCTGCCTTACGCACAAATTGCCAGCGGCATCCTTGCCTGCAGGTTAAGCAAAGAGCTCAATGAATACATGATCTGGTTCAAGCCAGAAATTATCAATACCATCAAGTGGGCAGGTAATCCAGAAAAACCCGTTGAGGTAAATGAAGAGAACGGATTAAAGACCATTTTACCGCGCAAATCATTTGAAACCTGGACACAGCAAGTGCGTGCCATCAGTACTCCCTGGACATCAGAAGACGTAAAATCCGCTTTACTTATCCGCGAGGAAATCACCTTTGCACTCAATAAAAAAGCCGTAGAAGTGCGAATGCTGAATGAAAAACTTCAGGTTGCCTATGAAGAGCTGAATGCATTCAGTTACACCATCTCGCACGATCTTAAAAACCCGCTCAGTTCTATCAAAGGATTCGGGCAGCTGCTTGTCAGAAACCCTAGCCTCAATAAACAGGCGCAATTAATGGCAGAACGTATCCTGCGCAGTGCCGATAAAATGCAGATCATGATCTCAGAAGTACTCAGGTACTCACAGATAGACCAAAATAAAATTAAACCAACACTCGTCAACATGAATGCCCTGCTTCAGGAACTTAGCGCCGAGTTACTCGCAGGTGATAACCATCAAAACCTTTCTATCAATGTAAATGGCTCCCTGGATGTGTATGGAGATTATACTATGGTCATGCAGGTCTTTTCAAACCTGCTTAGCAATGCCGTTAAATATTCCAAAAACTCCCCTTCCCCAGTTGTAAATGTATCCTGTCAAAACCACCCCGATGTTATTCAGTACAGCGTGAGCGATAATGGCATAGGCATTCACCCTGCCGATCTGGGTAATGTATTTGAATTATTTGCCCGTGCAGAAGAGGTCAAAGACTATGAAGGCACTGGCGTAGGCCTCAGTATTGTTAAAAAGATCATCGAGAAACATGATGGAAAAATCTGGATAGAATCTACTGTTGGCTCCGGCTCCACATTTCATGTCGTCTTCAATAAACCTTTGATCGTCTAGATTGTTACTTATACATATTATTACATATATATAATGAAGATAGCTACTTACAATGTCAACGGTGTTAACGGGCGCCTGCCTGTGTTATTAAGATGGTTAGAAGAAAGTCAGCCAGATGTTGTTTGTTTGCAGGAACTCAAAGCCCCGCAAGAGAAATTCCCAGAGCAGGCCATTAAAGATCTGGGGTACAATGCCATCTGGCAGGGCCAGAAAAGCTGGAATGGCGTGGCCATCCTGTCCAAATACGAAATCAAAGAGCTCAGGCGTGGGCTGCCCGGTGATGACGAAGACCTGCATAGCCGGTATATCGAAGCTTTTATCAATGACATTGTGATTGGCTGTTTATATTTACCTAACGGGAATCCCGCACCAGGACCAAAGTTTGATTATAAGCTCGAATGGTTTGAGCGGTTACAAAAGCATGCTGCCACATTGTTAAAAAGCGGACTGCCTGTAGTCCTTACCGGGGATTTTAATGTTATGCCAACAGAACTCGATGTGTATAAGCCAGAGCGATGGGTCAAAGATGCCTTGTTCAGGCCCGAAACACGCCTTGCCTTTAAAACCCTGGTTGAGCAGGGATGGACAGATGCCATCCGCAAGCTTTATCCAACAGAAGTTATTTATACCTTTTTTGATTATTTCCGCAATGCCTATGGCCGTAATGCCGGGCTGCGCATCGATCATTTCTTACTGAGCCCTGCAGTTGATGCCATGTTAAAAGCAGCAGCTGTTGACAGGGAAGTAAGGGGATGGGAGAAAACCAGTGACCACTGTCCGGTATGGATAGAAATAAACACCGATTAAAAAAACCAATTATGAGAACAAGCATATCGGCGATACTTCGTCAGATGAGTGATAAATCCGAAGAGATCGCATTCATATTTGATCCGGGCACACTTGTTTTTATATACATTAATGATGCTATAGAATCAATAACCAGGACGCAGAAGAAGGTTTTCACCGACAATCCTTCAACGCTGTTAGATATTATACATCCTGATGATTTAAACTATGTCAAAGAAAGCTTTGCCTACCTGCTGAAAAGAAAGGGCAGCAGTCTGCTCAATTTCAGGATCATCCGCTCGGATGGTATTGAGAGGTGGATCCGTGCCAAGATATATCCAGTGATGAAAAACGGCAAGTTGCAATACCTAAGTGGTACTGCCGAAGATGATACCATGCGGAAAGCCAGTATCTTCAACATGCAAAAGATCAATGGCTGGAAAAACTCAACGCTGGAAATTTTATCACATGATTTAAGGAGCCCTATTGGTACAGTACAGATGCTCGCTTCCCTTATTTCCAGTAAAGTTGCTGGAGAAGAACATGACGAGGTCCAAAAGCTTACCGAGATGATCACCAAAATCTGTAAGCGGAATATAGACCTTGTACAGGCTGTCCTTCAAAAAGAAATCCTTGAAACAGCCTCCGTCCAGTTAAGCAAAGAGCGCCTTGACATGGTTTGGGAAACCAGACAAATCGTCGATGTATACATCAAAGCCAAGGAAAAACTGAATCGCAAGGTTAGCCTCACTTCCTCCCATGATAAGATTTTTGCAGAGATAGACAGCATGCAGTTTGTTCAGATCTTAAACAACCTGATTTCCAATGCCATTAAATTTACGGCTGATAATGGGACCATCAAAATTCATGTAGAACAGTTGGAAGAATCAGTGTTGGTGACCGTGGCCGACAATGGGATCGGGATTCCAAAGAGCTTGCAACCTATATTGTTTACCAAATATACCAAAGCTGGCCGCGAGGGATTAGACGGCCAGGCATCTGTAGGACTGGGCATGTGGATCGTAAAAAACCTTACTGATGCCCATGGCGGACGTGTATGGTTCGAAACTGAGAACAAAAAAGGAACAACCTTTTATGTAGAGTTACCCATGGGGAGCTATTTATTAGAGGACTAAATAGGTTTACCTATCGGGACTTTTGGCAAACCGAATAATATTCTAAAATTTCAATTGGCCATCATTCCTCTTTTGCCAAAAAACAGTGTTTTCTAAATAATTAACAGAATAATATTCTTTTTTAAGAAATTTATTTGTTAATTAATTTAATCTATAGTACGTTTGCTGTTGTAACAGTTAAGTAATTGTTATAGTTTTGTAGTTCTAGTCATACAGAATAGGATTGCAATACTGAGCCTCGCGTCATAATCTAACAAATTTGCCCAGCGAGCGTAAGTGTAGCATCCATCACCCTATATACAAATATAGGGCTGGTGCTCCTTATGTCTATTGTTGGGGCCATTTCCAAAAGAAGTGGTGGTTTTGTTAGAACCGTGACCGATAGACTGAGTGAGTTACCAGCCCTTTATTGACACGGTAGCTACTTAGTCAGAGGCTTAATTAATTAAATCATTAACAGTTTAATTTTTTAAAGCAAATGACTAAAAAAAATCCAAACCTGATTACAGTGCCTTTAGAATTCAAAGTAGCCTGTACAATTTACCACATCACCATCCAGGAAGCGCTCCAGATCTTCATTTACTATTGCACCTTATATCATGCGCTAAACTCCAGGTACAATCAGTACTTTGATGAAGCGAATGAAACCCTCTTCCGTTACCTTGACACAAAAAGGCCAGGTACCAAAGTAATTCTTAGGGAAGAGGACGAAGTTCAGCAATGTATACTGGCAATAGTGGAAGAAGCTGCCGATTGTGGCTATGACTTTGTCCTGGGCCGTCGGAGATCCACAAAATACGTAAACCGCCTGTTTAAACTACTGGGGCGCAAGTTCTATCCAACATCAAGGACACTTTACATTGATGAGGAGACGCCACTGCAGTTATCGAAAGATTTCTGCGTGATGTGTGAGCTGTATGGTTGCCACCCAGCCGAGTTTCTGGAGCATTACATGAGCATGATCTCCATTGCCGATGCAGAAACCCGGTTGGACATGAACCTTCAAAATTACAATTGCAGCATGCATTTTTTTATGGATACCACAAATATCTTTTTGGATGACCATCAAGAACGCTTTACAATTACGCCGGAGGAATCAGACTTTTTACAGCAAGCAGGAGAATTACGCCTGTATCTGTACACCATCAGAAACTTCCCGCAGCGTAAGGCACTACTGCAAAAATTCTATCAAGAGTATTATCAAAGTAATAACCAAAAACAATTTAATTATGCAAACTAACATTAACATTGACTTACCAACAGATTTCGTGGAATTATGCCGTTATAGCGATGAGACACCAGAAGCAGTTTTTCAGTCGTTTGCCAACCAAATGTCTTTTCCTAAATTTTTAACCACTCAAGACCGCAACGAAAGATTGGCTACTTACTTTTTCATCGAACACATACAATCCCCCGAATTTACAGGGGAAATTAGTGAAAGCCTGGAAGACCATTATTTTCCACTGCTACATACTGCTGTGAAGGAAAGTTTTGAAAAGTATCCTAACGACCGGGAAAAAGCGATGAAGGCCGCCCGCAAAGTGATGAAGTTATGGTCCGAGGCGGCAGTTGCAGAACGACGCCGGAAGCAAGACGATGATATGTAAACAATTTAAGGCATCCGTCGATTGGCGGATGCCTTAAAAGCTAAACAAGGTTAACAGAATTTCTCCAAATTCGCTGGTCGCTGTTCTGATATTTACCGGGCGTAATTATTGCCGCGCAGAAACATCCTGGACTAAACGTATGGTCTTTTAAAAGCCTACCCCCACCTCTATTATCTATAGAATAGTTAAGGAATAGACTGACCAGGCAAAGGGTACCCGGTGGAACATCAAATCTGAAGGTGTGAGGTATTGGTGCACCTGCGCCTTTATTCACAACCATGCTCTGCATTTCGGCTAAATCTACCTTGAGTCCATCCTCCAGCCTGAAGAATGAAACACCAACCACAATTTCGCAGGTGATAGTCTTCAGAGGAAATTTGAAGACAGCTGGAAATACTTGTTTTGAGAGTGAAACACTTAACACATTGTCCTTAAGTTTAACCTCAGGAAGCGATGATAGTAAAGATCTCACCGTTGATTTGGAATTAAACTCTGTACCTGCCAGGCCTGCGAGGCTCTTCCTTTTAAATTTATACCCACCCGTAAGACGCAACCTGCTGCAGTGTAATGCGAAATTCAAACGTCCTCTGATTTCATTCCCAGTCTCTCTCGTGAATAGACCCGCATACTGAGCATCTAGGGTTTTTCTAAACTCCTTTTCCAGGGATGACACTTTTCCAAAGACCTTTGCTGCTTTTTTTGTTTCTACGGTTTGTTTCATTATTCCGGGTGCCGCTTTCATGGTTAAAATTTGTTTCCCATTTACGGTTCTGGTTGTAGTACGGCCTAATGAAGAGGCCGCAGATTTTTTCTTATATTTTCCCATAGGATTTATATTTTATTTAAGCAAATGTAAGTCAAGAAGTTACGATTAAACCTCTCGAAAATAGCCGTTGCCTAACTCTTCCCATACTTTCCTATTACTTCCTGTAAATGCCTATGACTTTTTTTAGTTTGACATAGCGTATGCCGTGGTTGAAATATAATTCGTCAGGATTTTAGAAGCACCTTTGTTCGTAGTTTGCTTTACCATACTTCGCCCATATCTCGCAGTAGTACCGCTATGACTCCACTAAATTAGCTGAATACAGTGGAGTCATAGCGGGATTACTGCTCATGAAGTGTAGAGTTACCTACAACAAACTACGACTAAGCTACGACCAAGAATATGGCAAGGCACAAAAAAACCCGTGCTCTTCAAAAGAGCACGGGTTATATCTTAAGTTATTGAGTTTTATTCGAAGTTATTCAAAGTTTTGAAACCACCAAGTCTCAAATACTCGTCTTTTTTCATCAAATGCAAGTCAGCCTGGATCATATCTTTTACCAATAATGGTAAATCATATTTAGGCTCCCATCCTAATTTAGTTTTAGATTTTGTAGGATCTCCTAACAACAAGTCTACCTCTGTTGGACGGAAGTATGCAGGATCTACTTTTACTACTTCAGCACCAATTTCTAATCCGGCTACATTTAGAGCCAGTTCAGTAACAACAGCCTGATCAATTGCAGCAACCACACCTTTTTCTTCAGCACCTTCGCCAGAGAATTCTACTGTGATACCTAGTTCAGCAAAACTCATTTTAACAAAGTCTCTAACTGTAGTAGTTACACCAGTTGCAATTACATAATCCTCAGCAACATCTTGTTGAAGGATCAACCACATTGCTTCAATATAATCTTTTGCATGTCCCCAATCCCTTTGAGCAGATAGGTTACCAAGATATAAGCATTTCTGCAGGCCCAAAGCAATTTTTGAAGCTGCCCTTGTAATTTTACGTGTTACAAATGTTTCTCCCCTAAGTGGGCTCTCATGGTTAAAAAGGATTCCGTTACAAGCAAACATGCCGTAAGCTTCCCTGTAGTTGACAGTGATCCAGTAACCGTAGATTTTAGCTACTGCATATGGCGAACGTGGGTAAAAAGGAGTAGTTTCACTTTGTGGTACAGCTTGCACCAAACCATATAACTCAGAAGTTGACGCCTGGTAGATACGTGTTTTCTTCTCTAATCCCAAAATCCTAACTGCTTCTAGTAATCTTAATGTTCCAATACCATCAGCATTTGCAGTATATTCCGGGGTATCAAAACTCACCTTAACGTGGCTCATTGCAGCCAGATTGTAAATTTCATCGGGTTGTGTTTCCTGAATAATACGGATCAGGTTAGTTGAATCCGTTAAATCTCCAAAATGAAGCTTAAAGTTCACCCCATTTTCGTGCTGATCCTGGTAAAGATGATCGATACGGTCTGTATTGAACATAGACGATCTTCTTTTAAGACCATGTACAAAATAACCTTTCTTTAAAAGGAACTCCGCCAGGTAGGCTCCATCCTGACCGGTAACACCTGTGATTAGGGCAACTTTCATGTATTATTAATTTTATGAGTGATAATTTTATTTTACTATTATTACGCAAACTCATCACCGCAAGCGGCAACTATTGCTTTTGATACTTCTTTAATCTCCTGTTCGTTGGCTTTTGGATAAATCAGCAATACTTTGCCATCATCCACCACAATGAAATTGTCTAATCCTTTAACTACCGCAACTTTATCTTTGGGTATTTGGATCATACAGTTGGTTGTTTCAGACAAATTAATGCTATGTCCAGAAAAAACATTATTGTGCTCATCCTTTTCTACTACTTCATAAAGCGAAGCCCATGTACCTAAATCAGACCAACCAAAGTCGCCTGGAATGGTAAATACATTGTCCGCTTTCTCCATAATGGCATAATCAATGGAAATGTTTTCAGATAATGGATAATTGTCCAGAATAAATGACTTCTCGTTATCCGTGTTATAACATGACATTCCTTTTTCGAATAACTCGAATATACCAGGGGAATATTTAGAGAGGGCTGACAAAATAGAATTTACACTCCAGATGAATATACCTGCATTCCACAAATAATCGCCGCTGGCCACAAATTCCTGAGCTTTCTCTAAATTAGGTTTCTCCAGAAAACGCAATACCTGATGTACCCCATCGTTTTCTACCTTGTTATAATTGATATAACCATAGCCAGTATCCGGTCTTGTTGGGCTGATGCCTAATGTTACTAAGGCATCTTTACCATTCACATAGTCCAAAGCTTGTTGAACTTTATTCAAAAAGGTTGTTTCATCCAGAATCAGATGATCAGAAGGAGCAACTACAATTTTAGCATCCGGGTTAAGCTGAGAGATTTTAAACGATGCATAAGCTATACAAGGAGCAGTATTATTGCGACTTGGCTCAGAAATGATATTCTCAAACGGAAGGCCTTCCAATTGATCAGATACTAGTCCAGCATATTGTTCATTAGACAGTATAAAAATGTTTTCTTTAGGACAAATCTTCAGGAATCTTTCATAAGTCAACTGAAGAAGAGATTTTCCAATACCAAGGATATCAATAAACTGTTTGGGGAAGGTATTACGGCTTTTTGGCCAGAAGCGGCTGCCAACTCCGCCAGCCATGATTAAAACATAAGTATCTTTCGTAGAAAAATCGTGCATCGTATATTGGATTTATTACCTAAGTAAATGTATAGATTACTAATATAGCATATAAAAACAAATCGTTAAATAAACTTTAACAATTACATTACTTTTAACCGTCCGAGCAAGTGTATTGCTATTTTGCAAAAGGCAAAAAATGTGAAATTTAAAATACAATACAAAATCTAAATACATAAATTTTCACCACTTCAGATGTTACTGATAATTACTATTTAGTATTTCTACCCACCTATCAATAGTACTTCAAAAATACAAATATACAAAGCGATAAATAATTAGCAACAATATAATATATAAGTACAATTTTCCTAACTTCGAAAAGTATCAAGAAAATAAGTGAAATATAGCAGATTGTTTTTAATTTCATGAAATTTATAGGACATTAATATTACTTTTATATCATTGCAGTGTTAATTCCTACTCACATTGCATTATTTATATTTAATATTGCGCATTAAGTTTTGAAAATTATACGTTTATCTTGTATGTTGTATCTAATACTACAACTAAATCTCTATTTTAATGAATTTAAAACTAAATAATAATAATTAAGTTATATTATTATAAATACTGATCCACATTCTCCAAATAAAAACAGAATAATTATGCCCTTAGATAATAATTATGAGCATTGGATAAATAAAAATCCTAATTATCATAAGTGCCCATGTTGTGAGAACGGGCAGTTAGAAACCCGCATTAAACGAAGCTTCATAGTAAGACATCTATTCGTTTGGATGGATGTCAAGCGATATCAATGCAATGCCTGCAGAAGAAAAGTATATATTAAAAATGCTCCTGAAAATCATCAGCTTGACTATTAACAAAGTTTTATTTATCTCGAGCAATCATAATAATGAAGAAGGCATTGAAAGGAGATTGGTATTAAATACAAAAAAACTATTCTCTAACTTCAATATTGGAGTATACCTCCATAGCATTCAATTGCTAGTACAATATGAAACGTTTCATTAAGTTGCAAACGCCTCTAAGAACAAAATCCTGCTTAAGCATGCTAAACAAGGGATGCATATCCACCATTGTACCTTGATAATTAGTCACATCCTGTCCGTGCAAACTAGATACATGTAAAATCAATACACCTTACCCAAATTGAAATACACCGACTAGGGAATGATAATGCATATACGGAGATTAATTCAATCTTGGATTAGGCAGTTTCACAACTATCTTTTTTTACAACGTAAAATCACTTTCATTATTTATTTGGGTTAAATACCGCGTATGATTAAATGTTAACTGTATATATAAAATTTACAAAAATTTTGAATCAAACTTTTTTTTCAATATTTTAGATACATTAATTCCATAATTCATTCAGGAATAGATGCTTATGAAAATAAATTTAACGTTTAATTATATTTATAAAGTCAATAATTTTATTTTAACTAATCAAATTATGAATTATGTCAGTAGATAAAAACGAACAATCTTGGATAAATATATTTCCATTTTTCCCTAAATGTCCACATTGCGTAAATGGCCATTTAGAAAATAGAATTAGACGAGGCTTTTTTGTGAGGCATTTTTTTGTGTGGATGGATGTCAAAAGATATCAATGCAATACTTGCGGACGTAAGGTGTACGTTAAAAACAGTTCAGTCAATCAAGGGCAGCGTCAACTTTCGAAAATATAGTATTAAAAGGCGTTATCTTCACCCCGGACTATATTTATTATGGTTAAAAAAATGATTTTAACATCCCACATTAATGACCAATTCTCTACATAATAAATATCATGCTCCACTCTCCGTTCCATATCGCTCGTTTCTTTTGTTTCTCCTCTTAGTCCATTGACCTGGGCCCACCCGGTTATACCAGGCTTTGAAAAATGCCTCACCATAAATTTGTCTATTAATGCCCGATATTCTTCTGTGTGCTTTAACATGTGAGGTCGTGGACCTACAACACTCATGTGGCCTTGGATAACATTGAAAAATTGAGGTAGTTCGTCTAAACTTGTTTTTCTTAAAAACTTTCCAATCTTTGTCACCCTTTGATCATTTTTAATTGCTTGTGCAAAATCACTACTTGCGTTTACTTTCATACTTCTAAACTTGTAACAGCAAAATGGCTTATCATTTCTACCACTTCTGTCCTGTTTAAATAAAACAGGCCCCTTGCTCTCTAATTTTATTAAAAAAGCTAATAAGGGATATAGCCAACTCATTATGAATATCACTATCAAGCTACTAAAGATTAAATCGAAGCTTCTTTTTTTGAACCTGTTGGATATAGATTCTAAGGGCTCATTCCTAACGGTGATTATTGGAAATTCGCCTCCTAGATAACTCATAGTATATGTTGCAGCAAGGATACCCGCCATATCTGGAATAAATTTCAGCCTAATCAGTCTCTTGTCGGCTTCATAAATTAATGCTTTTACTTCAATCATCTTCTCAGGCGGTATACAGATGTATAAATCTTTCACACCAGCTGCCACAGCCTCAGAAAGTTGCAAAAGAGTAGATTCCGGAAGATGCCCATTGTGATTACTGAACATACCATCATGGGTACCAATAAAGCCGTAAAAATGTATGTTACGTTGGGTCTTGAAATATTGCTTCAATCTTGCAGCGGTATAATTATTACCCATTATCGCCACGTTCTTAGAAATTTTAAACCTTTTAATAAGTATATATTGAAACAATGTTCCTAGAAAACGATTTAGAATACTGGCAAATGTTAATAGGCAATAAAAAATGAGCAAAAATAAACGTGAGAATTCACTATCCTTTGAGAAAAAGAGAAAAAAGGTAAATAGGATTGCATGGAACACTACCGTTTTCCAAGTTGCTCTATAAATACGTTCAATTGTTACCGCTCCGTATTCGGAATATAATCTAAATACAAATGAGCTAATTAACCATAATAGGTTGCAAACAATAAGATAATGAACCCGCCATTCCGAATTAAGCGATATGTCAAAATATGCAGTGACATAGATAGCCGCTACATAGACAACGTTCAGCATTACCAGATCAATAACTGGCAATATAAATCTTAACAGGTAAATATATCTGGTTTGCATAATCAGCACTAACAAGCATTCTAAAAACTCAGAAATCTATAACATATACAATGAAATGAATAACTGTTAAAGAACGCCGCAACGTATCGAGCTTATTTCTATAAACTAATTTTGTCATAATCCTTCTGTTTCGGTTCAGAGATCTCAGGATTAGGATTTTTCACTGTTGAAAATTTATCGTGTACAAATGTTCGTAATTGTTTCACAAATATATTTTCGTCAAACTGCTCTGCGTGCTTCCTTATAAAACTTGAGTCAAAATCTAGTACCTCGAATTTTTTAATAGCACTGGTTAAACTTTCCAAATTTTGTTCTTCAAAAAAAATCGCAGTAGCTTTAGAAGCGTCATCTGTAAAAGGAATCATGGTTTCCAATACGCCACCTACACCATATGCAATAACCGGTCGTCCAGAGGCATTTGCCTCAAGAGGTGTAATACCATAGTCTTCATATTGAGGAAATATTAAAGCTTTACAGTTCGCATAAAGATCGGACAATTCTTCGCTAGATAAACCACTTTTAAATTCGATATTGCTTTTTGCCAAAGCCTTTAATTCTTTCGATTTGGTGCCATTTCCAACTACTATAAGTTTTAGGCCTAATTTATTGAAAGCTTCAATTGCAAGATCCGCCTTTTTGTAAAATTCTAATCTCCCTACTAAAAGATAATATTCTTTAGGCTTATCTGAAATATGAAAGTTTCTGCACTTAACGTCTGGAGGGATAATATTAACCTCTTTAACCCCATATGCATCCTTGATTCTCTGAACAGTTTCGTGAGTCATACCCAAATAAAAATGTCCTTTCTGTGCAGCTTTCTTATCTACCTTTCTAAGGTAGTCAATCACATGATCAAAAACCCATCTAAATGCCCCTTTTGAATTGTTATATTGTGAATAGGAAGTTGGGTTCCATGCAAGTCTAAATGGAGTATAAGTATATATGAATACTAAAGCATTAGTATCAATATTTACGTACTTTGCACTGTGAGTGTTAGAAATTAAAACCACGTCATACCCTTTCACATCCAATGATTTCATAGCCCATATAGCTGCTGGAAAATATAACCTTTGCATCCATCTTACACTTTTAGACAAGATCTGGAGTACAGAAGTGTTAATTTTACTTTTGTATTGTTCGAATTCGGGGTAAGTACCCTCTGGATTATAGGCTAATGTGTATATGTCCGCATCTGGAAATGCCTTCAACATCGTTAATACCACCTGCTCTGCCCCACCACGACGCATAAGTTCATCATGTACTATAGCTATCTTCATTATTTGTAGTTTTTATCTTCTTCTTCAATTAATACATCCAGCACATCAAAAAAGGACTTTTCATATTCCCATCCTAATACCTGCTTGGCTTTACTATTATCTCCAAACATATCTTCAATTTCAGTAGGACGGAACAATGTAGGGTCTTCTATCAATTTATCAGAAGAGATATTCAGATAATCAAATGTATAGTTAATTATATCCCTTAAATATATAGAATTTCCAGAGCAGATCAAATAATCATCTGACTTTTCTTGTTGTAATGACAGCCACATAGCTTGTACATAGTCAGGTGCATAACCAAAATCCCGTTTCACATCAATATTTCCTACACGTAATTCACTTTTAATCCCCTTCTTAATTTCCAATGATGTCCTAATTACCTTCTTAACAAAAAAATTGGGGCTCCTTAGATAGGATTCATGGTTGAACAATACTCCGTTAACAAAAAACAATTTATAGGATTCCCGGTAATTTACCCCTATCCAATAACTGGAAGCTTTTGAAATAGCATATGGACTTAAAGGATGCAATGGAGTTCTTTCATTCACCGGAAGTGATTTAACTTCCCCATACATTTCGCTACTTGAAGCTTGATATATTTTAGTATCAAGTTGAAGTAATCGAACGCTTTCTACAATATTCAGTACAGATTGAGTATTATAATTGAGTGTGCCAATAGGCTGTTCAAAAGAGATGCCGACTGAACTCTGTGCCGCTAGATTATAAAATTCATCTGGTTTATATTTTAACAGAATCTTTATGATACTTGAAAAATCCAAAAGATCGCATTCCTCAATTGTAATTTCAGAGGTTATTCCAAGGTATAAAAAATTTTTGTTTGTCAGACTATGACTACTTCGAGTAAGACCTATTATTTTATAATTTTGTTGGCCAAGTAATTGGGCAAGATATGCACCATCTTGGCCAGTTACACCAGATATAATGGCTACTTTTTGATTCATTTATAGGTCAGTTTATATTCAATATTTCAGATTTACAATTAGGCATTAGCATGTCGGTGACAGTATAATATGAATAATATTATAAAAACACCATTATCATATACAACGTAAAAGTTATTCTTACATCTCGCTAGCAATTAAATAAGAAGTCAAAAATAAGTATTAATAATAGTTCCTCATATAACTAATAACATTTTAATAACTCTTAAACAATTTTATCAGTAGAACTCATTCAGTATTACAACAAAATATCGGCTGCATATATAACCTAATATGGAGGATTTATGTTTTATAAATTGCTTTCGTCGGGCAAATAAAGGTTATACATTATCTATTTCTCTTCTCGGGATCAGCGCGTACGAAGCTAAGAACCAATAAAAAGCCATTGTAGGTATTAATAGGATGGCACCGTCCGATAGACAGATGACAGGATATATTAAGAGGCCCCAGTGATAATTTCGATCAGTTTTAGCCCGATTAGAAAAGTAATATATTATTAGAGGCGACAACAAATACGGGATAAATAATATTAACCCTATAATGCCAAATTCTTGTAAAATGGAGGTATATATAATTTCAGCTATTCCATTGAATTCCCCATCTCCAAAAAGAGTTAAGTTAGAAAGTACAGATAATTGATCTAATCTACCACCTAGATTAGCATCGAACAAAAAGCTTGTATCAACATTAATCAACTTCAATAACAACGGAACAAATATAACAACCGAAACACCAGAAAAAATAAGTATGAAAATTCCCTTCTTCGTTTTTATATTTTTTAAGGATGATAATAGTCCAAATAAGAGCATACCAAACCACACCGTTCGTGATAAAGTTAAAGCTAAGGACGCTAAAAATATTATTTTGAAAACATATTTTTTTTCAACGGAAAAATATATAGGCATGAATATAAGTAGGCAAATCCCCAGAATATTGCCATTATTATATGTTGATGTATATTTCATAATGTCACCCCTTAAATTGTACTTTTCATCTAGCCCTCCTAAATCGTCGATGTTGACTGTCAAGTAGGGAATTTCAAGACTTTTTCCTGTTAATATCTTCTGCATAAAAAGAATCAGGCCAAATACTGTTACGAAACGCAAACAATTTATAAGCGTTTTTGAAAAGACCTGGTCAAATCTTGGGGCGTCTATAGTTTTACCGTAAATAAAAAGAAACAATATTGGCATAAGGAGCATGCTTAAAATATACGAAAACAGAAATCCCAAACTCTCATATGATCCTAATACGAGAATAAACATAGAATAGATTATATAAGGCAAGCATAACATCAATACCCACCTTCTTTCCCGCGTAATGTACACTTTCCCCAACCTGCTTATACTACCACTTAGAGCAAAAGGAATACTTAAAATCAACAATAGATATCCCCACGTAATCGGAATATTACTGACCTTAAACCCACCCTTTGGGAAAGCAACTAAGAATATTATTACTGTTATTAGAGATATTCTGCTTATTTTTTTAATCATATCTTCATCTTGAAACTAAATCCCTTTGACCAACTATGAAGACTTCCTTTGCATCAGTTTACGGGCCAAGTAATAAAATGCCTTTGAATAATTGCCAAACAAGTAATTTATAGTATATAAACTTTTCGGTATCCAGTGATTAAACAAATCTAATTGTCCAAGTTCAAATTTGAGCTCTTTCAGATCATGCTTAGAAGCACTAGCATTCATCTCAAAAACATGAAATGACTGCCGCACCATCAACTCTGCTTTTAAATCTGATTTCAGGTCTTGGTCGTAGATAGGTCCTACATCACCCGCGATTGTTAAAACACCTCGCCACATATCTGCGCGCCCTTTAGCAGAATAAGAACCAGGTATATGACCTGAAGCACCTGCTTCACCAAACAATGGCGGATTATCAGCCCTCCCTGCGATTGGACATTCTGAGAGATAGCCAATGCCACTTGTGCAAAATGCGTGACTAGCTAAATATATTTGGTAGAAGAGGGTGCCATCATATTTTTTGGTATGAAACTTATCTGCCCAATTCTTATTCACGATCAATCCTCCTACAAACCCACAAATTCGAAAAATATATTTAGATGAATGGGAACCTGCTTTTACAATTTGTTCTTCAGTGAATATCCGCGATTCGCCTATAGGGGAGTTAACATCAGTATTAAATCTAACAAAGGGCCTTGAAACCATAGCAATGTCCGGATTGTCAAAACAAAAACGGCTGATTATCTCAATTCCATCTTTTAAAAAAAGATCATCATTTCCTATTAAAATTACCCATTTATACTTTGCTAATTCAATGAGTTTTCTTACGTTGGCATCGTACCCCAAATTAACCTCGTTCTCAACATAATTGAACTCAATCCCTTTAGAATGAAACTTTTCCTGCCATTGGTCTGAAATTTCCTTTAGCATTGGCCTTTCTTTGGAATTATCTTCACAGACAATCACTTCATTTGGCAAAAGTTTCTGGTTGTAAATAGATTCCAGTAAATCTGAATATTCATGTGGTCGGCCATATGCTGGAATGGCTATACTATAACCTAATGGTGCATTCATTCTATATTGTTTTAATCAGTTTTGCCGGCACACCAGCAATAACTGAGTTTGGTGGAAAAGACTTAGTCACAACAGCGTTAGACCCTATAATACTGTTTCGCCCAATAGTTAAATTAGGCATGATTGCAACACCCTCACCAATCCAAACATTTTCCTCTATGATAACAGGACCGGGTGATTCAATTTTCCGTTTGGATGGAGGTATTTGAAGTGCTTCAGTAGTTATGTCACCATGATAATGATCAGTTATAAAGACTCTACTGGCTATTAATACATTATCCCCGATAACAACTTTATTTATACACCCAATATGGCAATCGAAATTGAATGAGACATTATCGCCAATTATAATTGATGGATTATATAAATGTTTTTTATGCCTGGAGTGCGCTTCAATCCTTAGCCGTCCAAAGGAATTAAAATTGTCACCTATAGTGATATGGTTTCCACCGATTACTCTGATGGGATATTCCGCCAAAAAATTCTTACCTACCTTTTTAAACCCAAGTCTTATTATACAAGAGAAAATGTGGTTTTGAAATAATCTGATGAGATATAATAGTCTAAATAACATGTAAAGTATAGTTAATTGAGTTAAAAATTAGTATTTATAAAATGATATTATCTGTCGGCAGAAGCCAACGTCTAAAAATACTCCTTTACCAGATACAATGTTTACGGATAATTATTATCAAACAAACTTTCTTATTGAATAATATAGAAGGCAAACTTGATACTTTAAAAAGAACTTATTCAAGAGCATTGAGTTTCCGTGATAGAATTTACGTACCCTTTGAAATCCATTCACAGCAGTAAAGTAGAATTTATCCGGCCTTACTTTTATCTTTGCTAACCAAGGGCAAATAAAATTTAGTAGCAACTTTTCTGTTTCCCTAATATACACCGTATTAGACAAATATTTGTTCTGAACAGCTTCTTCAATTATTTTAGTATAATTATCTAGGAAAACAGTTAAAATATCATATCCTCCTTTTTTCGGTAGTTCCATCGCTTCAAAAAGAGTATCTGTATTGATGAATACTTCCCGATCCGCCCCTATTGTGCGAAATAACACATCTACCTGTGTAAGCTGAAGCTTCGCATATCTACTATAGTCTGTCAATACAACTAGGTCTTCCTTCCAAATTCCAAATGATCCTATCCAAGTTGAGTGAAATGAGACAGCGCCAACAAAACCATCTAATCCTCGGCATGTAAACGAATTCTGGCTAAATCTCTGGTTCAAAAAAAATAGACATTTTTTTGTATCAAGATTCAACTTAATTGTATTTACTATAACGTCCAAAGAGTTATTATGATGTTTAAGTGTGTCATTATTAAGCTTTAAAAATAACCCATTTCCTCTTCTTAAGGAAAGTTCCATATTCTGATCTAAAACATTAACATCATTTCTGAAATATTGGATTTTATCACCATGACTAATTTTAAAAGCATCGACGACCTCTCTTGTATTATCATCTGAGCAATTGTCTGATATGACAATTTCAACTTCATTCGTTTCCACAAACAAAAGTTGTTGCACTATAGAATCTATTGTGATTTTAAGATGCTCCGCTCTGTTATAAGTTGGAATACAGATTGAAAGTAATGGATTTTGCATTTAATATTTGAATTAATTATTATGTTTCGGTTTTATTTCTGCCATTCCGCTTTTTTTCTTTCGAAAATAAGATATGCCCATGGCAGCCCGATCACTAATGTTATGAATGTATAACCATTAACGATTCCTATAAGACCATAATAGTGACCTAAGACTAGTGTAGAACACATGGACAATATTCCCATCACAACAGAATTCATTAGAAATGGCTCCTGTTTATGGCATCTTAAATACGTAGCCCAGGAAAATGCTAACTGATTTGCAAAACAAACAAGGCTTAAAAACACAGATGGGATTATTGGTAAAAACCGAATAGAATATGACGATGCTCCAGATCTTAGAATCACTAGCCCAATAATAAAGATGACTAGTAAAATAAAGTTTACAAGCATCTGATTTTTTATGGTCTTTTTAAATAATTGATTCAATAGTAAATGATTTTTTAAAGCGATATACTCTGAAAAAACTGGTATTTTAGTAGTGACCCAACTCATAGATAAAGAGGCAATCCCATTTAAAACTTGGAGTGTCATCCCCATTTGTCCAGCGGCAACCGCCCCATCCGTCGCGAATAAGACAGGATTAAAAAGCTGAAATATCAAATACCCGCTTATCCAACTTAATGCAATCTTCCATTGAAATGGAAAAATTTCTTTGACGTAATCTATAACCCATTCCGATTTTGCCCTCCAAACAACTTTCAGTATAACGATTCTATCGGAGAAAATAATTTGTAGGTAGTTAATCAAAATGCATATCAATGATGCTAACGCACCCGAATATAACTTAAGATCACAAGCAAAAAAAATAAATAATAAAACCACATATGAGCTTTTTTGAATCAATCGAAGCTTGGCCATATCTTTGACCTCGCCTAAACCATCAAAATATCCCAAAATTGGATCAATAAACAAATTCAAAGAAGTCGAGAAGCATAGAATTAGCCAGGGCAACTGCCAGTCAATGGATAATTCTTTATTAAACTTATTGAAAAAATAGAATCCTGCACCTAGCAAAACGAAAAATAAAAGGAAGGCAATAATTCCAAACCACTTAACACAAAAGTGAAGTAAAGAGGACAGCCTAGACTTATAATACTCATCTCCGGTCAGCTCCTTTGAAACTGAAAACCGGAGATGAGCAAATTCATGTGCGGTGTATTGAGTGATGATACCACTTAAACCTAGTTCGAAAAAAACTTGAATTGCTAAAATACTAGCGAAAGTATAATAATATCCCTGTTCATCAGCAGATAAATATCTAGCGATAAATATCAGAGATACTAACCCCCCACAGGCTTGAATAATGCGACTTAATATAGTAAATGCAATCGCGCCGTCGATTCCAAGCTTTTTAGCAATTTTCCTCACGTAGATTAAAGTCCTCTGTTATAGATCGTTTGTTTTAACTCTTCAACTTGAGAGTAAGGACCATCTATATCATCAATCCTTAACGGTTGATCTTTCAAAATTGGTTTCAACAATTTTTCACCATTCATTAATTCTCTACATGACAATTGTCCCTTTTGCAGTGGGAATGCCAAGTAAAAGTCTTCATTTAATTTTCCATGAGAAACAACATGCCCTTCTGGAAGATCTTCCTTCACATATACACCCCTAATATAGTTGTCAAGAAAGTCAGTTTCTTTTTTCATTGGACTTTTTCTCTCTGATCCAGGGCCTCCACACATTTCTTTGGCCTTATTATAAGCTTTGAACCATGCATCAACTTGTTTCGGGGTATAAGAATACTTTGAAATTTGTTGACCGTCACTATCAATGTCGATATGACGCTCAAATAACCTTACGCCTTTCGCTACTGCCATATACATACATTGGATATAATCGTCTGTATCGTGGCTTTCGTGCGTTGATAGGCCTATAATCGTATCTGGGTATCTATTTTTAAGGAAATCGATTTGATTAAGTTCCATTTCAAAAGCTTGAGTTGGATAGGCGGCAATACAATGATTGATCGCCACTGGAATATCTCTGTTTTGATAGAACTTAATTAGGTCGTCAGTATCTTTAACACTTAAACCAGCAACTGAAATAATTACCGGTTTACGGGTTGTAGCAATTTTTTCTAACAGAAACCAATCATTAGAATCTGCACTCGCCACTTTAATTATTGGCATGTTAAATTCGCAACACAAATCGACAGAACGTTCATCAAACGGTGTTGCCATAGGAATGCAGCCACCATCTATGATAGCTTTTACAAGGGTGCCGTAATCTTCGTTAGAAAGCTGGGTTTCTAGAGTTCTCTTCACATAACGAATATCCTGTCTCTCTTTAAAATCTTTGTGAATAAAATTCTCAACATCCCTGAATTGCAATTTAATTGCGGCTTTAACATTATTATAGCGAACCACCTGGGCAAATTCTTTAATAATTGCTAATCCTCTTTCCACATTACCTAAGTGATTGTTTGTCATTTCTAAAACAAACAAATCGTTAAAAACCTTTGAATCGTTCATGCTTATTGTTATTTATTTTTCTATAGTTATTTGTTAATCATATTTGACGCCAGCTCTTCATTAGTAAGAAAAGGATACATATCCTCCAATGGTGAACTAATCATTGTGCCATCTTCAAGTTTTTTCGAAGACAATTTTGGACTGAACTCCTGCTTTAGATCCAAGAACACTTCGCAGATATACATTCCCTTATTTGCCATGATATTTGCCAAATCGTTTTTTAGGTCGGTATGATTTTTAATAGCGAAATATGGA
>Ga0247816_10000523_pt1 | contig 21299 bp, 21 predicted proteins | sample UWRJL209509C1_FD_179930 | JGI IMG/M metagenome (GOLD analysis project Ga0247816, IMG submission 179930) | Plant litter microbial communities from Arlington Agricultural Research Station in Wisconsin, United States - UWRJ-L209-509C-1 | ecosystem: Environmental > Terrestrial > Plant litter >...
AAATTAATTCCTTGATTTTTTATATATTCTATATTACCCTTTAAAATATGTCCATGAAAACTATAATTTACATCTATTATAAATTTATTTTTATTATTATATATCCATTCTTCATTAAAATTAATATATCTCTCTAATATATTTTCTATATTTTCTCTTGTTTGTATAAATTCACTAAAATCAACATTTTTATTTTCAGATAATATTTGTTTAATTTCACTTTTCTTTTTTAATTTATAATCTGAAAGAAATAAAGAATTAACCAATAAAAATAAATAAATCGCTTCTAAAATCGTGCTTTTCCCACTGCCGTTTATCCCATAAAATACAATATTATCTAATATAGTATCATTACCTTGATAGGTAAAATCTATTTTTAAATCTTCAATGCCTTTAAAGTTTTGAATATGGATACTTTTTATTTTTAACATAACTGACCCTATATTAGAGAATGGATTTATCTTACCATTCCTGAATTATATTTTCTAACAATATTTGTCCTTTTACTACTTTATCAATTTCCATTAAGCTTTGTAGGAGTGCTTTCATATGTTTTAACGGCACAGCATTTGGACCATCTGACAAAGCCTGATGCGGATTAGGGTGAGTCTCTAAGAATATGCCGCTAATTCCGCTAGCTACAGCCGCACGTGCTAAAACAGGTACAAATTCACGCTGCCCGCCCGAGCTTGTTCCATTGCCCCCAGGCAATTGTACCGAATGCGTTGCATCAAAAACTACAGGTGCATTAGTATTACGCATTATCATTAATGCACGCATGTCTGAAATCAAATGATTATAACCAAAACTTACACCGCGTTCACAAACTAAAAAATTATCTTCAACACCAGCTTCTAGTGCGGCCTGCCTTGCTTTTTGGATAACTTGCACCATATCATTAGGTGCTAAAAATTGACCTTTTTTAAAATTAACCGCTTTACCAGAAACGGCACAAGCTATAATAAAATCAGTTTGACGGCATAAAAACGCAGGAGTTTGCAATACATCAACTACACTAGCTACAGCAGGAATTTCATCTATAGAATGTACATCAGTAATAATTGGAATATTAAGCTTATCTTTAACTGTTTGCAAAATAGCTAACCCATTATCCATACCCAAACCCCGAAAAGATTGGCTTGAAGAGCGATTTGCTTTGTCATAAGATGATTTATAAATAAAAGGAATACCCAGTTCAGATGCAATCTCTTTAAGGCTTGACGCTGTATCGATTGCCATTTGCTCACTTTCAATTACACAAGGTCCTGCAATTAAAAATAACGGCTTATCTAATCCAACCTCTATATTAGCAATTTTCATAGTAGTTCTTTTAGTGACATTTATATCACTTAATTTTATCATACCTTAGAGTAATTTATTCACTGATTTTATAAAATACTTTTACTTTTATATATTTAGGTAAGTATCCCCTCATAATATGTAAGCTAGTGTCAGGTGCTAAAATATTAATATTGATCTATAAAAAATACATATTTTGATTAGTAATGATGTAAACTACTGGTATTTTTTGCATTAAATTTTGCGTTTATGGATTCCCTGCGCGGGAATGACAGTAATAAAAGTTTATTTTCTTACCTATATTTAGTTGTACATGGCATTTTATTAATAATTAGCTAATTTATAGGCTATATATTATAATTATGCATTAAGCCATAAAAAATATAGGACTATGCAAGATAATACTACTCAAATAATTCAAAATAAACCATATAAATGCGGTATGATAGCCATTATTGGTAAACCGAATACTGGAAAATCTACGCTTTTAAATGCATTAGTTGGGCAAAAAGTTAGTATTACTTCTAGAAAAGCACAAACTACGCGCCATAGAATAATGGGCATTCAAACAACTAAAGAAGCACAATATATTTTTGTAGATACCCCAGGTTTTCAAACTAAACACTCAAGTGCCTTAAATAGAAAATTAAATAAAACAGTTAATAGTACATTATCAGGTGTTGATTTAGTTTTAATGGTTATACAAGCTAATCAATTTACTGCGGCTGATGGTGAAATTTTAAAATTATTACCGACAAATTGCCCTGTAATTTTGATTTGTAATAAAACTGATACAATAGATTTTTTTGATAAACCAAAAATATTACCTTTTTTAAATCAAATGCAGGATAAATTTAATTTTACTCATTTAATTCCAATGTCAGCAAAAAATCCTCCGGATATTGAAAGACTTTTAAAAACTATTTTACCATTATTGCCAGAGCAAAATCCAATATACGGCGAAGACGAAATGACAGATAAATCTTCTAAATTTTTATCTAGCGAAATGATTCGTGAAAAAGTATTCCGCTTTACGGGAGATGAATTACCATATAAAAGCACAGTTATTATTGATAAATTTGAAGAAGGCAAAAAGCTAAAAAGAATTTTTGCCACAATTTTAGTTGAAAAAACAGCACATAAAGCTATGGTAATCGGTAATAAAGGCGAAAAGCTTAAACAAATTGGTACTGAAGCACGCCAAGATATGGAAAAACTTTTTAATTGCAAAGTTTACCTTGAGCTATGGGTTAAAGTTAAAGGCGGCTGGGCAGATAATGAAGCAGGACTTCGTGCATATGGCTACGAATAATATTATTCTTTACAATGAGCAAGAGCTAGAAAATTTTGCCAAGAATTTTCTACAATATATTCAAAATAATTTTTCTAATGAATCAATAAAGTATATTGCTCTAAATGGCGATTTAGGCACAGGTAAAACTACATTGGTGCGTAATATATTAAGACAGCTTAATTACAATGGTAAAGTTAAAAGTCCAACTTATGCATTTTTAGAAACTTATGAAGTAGATAATTCCTTTATTAATAAAGTGCATCATTTTGATATTTATCGCTTTAAATACCCACAGATGTGGAATGAGTATGGATTTGATGAATATTTAGAGCCTGACACATTAATTTTTATAGAATGGCCGGAATTAGCTATACAATATTTACCCAAACCAATTATAAATTTAACTATTAGAATTGGTTTAGATGAAGAGCGTATAATTAATTATTAGTATTTTCAGTTTCGCTAATTTTTTGTGCCAAATTACCAATAGATCCTGCCCCCATCAATAATACAACAGTATTACTATTTGCATTTTTCCTAATCATAAATTCAAGTTCATCAAGCGTGCTAGCAAATAAAGGTTCAATTTGACCATATGAGCGTACTCCGCGTGCTAAAGCCCTACCGTCGGCTGCATGAATTGGATTTTCTCCAGCACTATATACTTCTGTTAACAATACGGCATCGGCTTTGCTTAATACCTTAACAAAATCTTCAAAGCAATCTCTAGTTCTAGTATAGCGGTGCGGTTGAAAGGCTAAAATAATTTTTTTATCAGGATATGCACCTTGAGCTGCACTAAGTGTAGCGTTCATTTCTACAGGATGATGACCATAATCATCGATTAGAATAAATTTTTCGCCGTTATGATTTATAGCATTATAATGTTGAAATCTACGTCCTACTCCCTTAAAATTTTCTAAACCGCAAATTATAGCTTGGTCATCAACTTCCAATTCAGTGGCAATTGCAATGGCTGCCATAGCATTTTGCACATTATGTAAACCAGCTAAATTTAATTTTATATCCAATGATTTTGATTCAGGGCGAATAGCAGTAAAATGCATTTGTGTACCTACTGCTTTTATATCGATAGCACGGTATTTAGCTAACTCAGAGATGCCATAAGGAACAATAGGACGAGAAATCATTGGTAGAATATCTCTAACATTAGCATCATCAATACAAGCAACTAATTGTCCATAAAACGGCATATTATGAGCAAATTCCACAAAAGCCTGTTTTAATTTTTGTAAGCTATGCCCATAAGTCGCCATATGGTCTTCATCAATATTAGTTACAACCTCCATAACCGGCAGTAAATTTAAAAAAGATGCATCAGACTCATCAGCTTCTGCTACAATAAATTCACCTTGCCCTAGTTTAGCATTTACTCCTGCTGCATTTAATTTACCCCCAATCACAAAAGTCGGATCTAGATTACCTTGAGCGAGTACGCTAGTTATTAAACTGGTTGTTGTTGTTTTTCCATGTGTCCCTGCAATTGCAATGCCTTTTTTAAAACGCATTAATTCAGCAAGCATTAAAGCTCTTGGTACTATAGGTATATTTTTAATTTTTGCCTCTAAAACTTCCAAATTATTATGATCAATTGCACTAGAAGTTACCAAAACTTGAGAATCACCAATATTATTTGCACTATGTCCTATATAAATTTGTATTCCAATACTTGTTAAATATTTAGTTACAGAAGTTTCATTAATATCTGAACCAGTTACACTATATCCTAAATTATGCATTAATTCAGCTATACCACTCATTCCAGAACCTCCAACCCCAACAAAATGTAATTTTATAATAGTATGTTTCATGTGTATATTTCCTGCGATTGATATATTTTTGCTAAATTAAATTTTAAGTATTATAGCATAAACAATATGATGATTATTAATCATAAAAGAGATATTTTAAGGTTTTTTATTGGTATAAATATATATGAGATTAGTATAGTTAATAGTAGTTTTTATATATTAAATGCTTTATAATAAAAGTATTTAATTATTTTGGCTAAGCCATAATTATATGTGATAATTAAAGCTAGAAGAAGTTGCAAAATAAAATTTATCCCAACAAAATATATATAATGCCTAACATCACATTATAAATACTACTTAATATTTTGGAGAAATCAATGGATTTTCAAATGGTTGAAAATGAATCACCACAAGGCACAATAATAAAAGTTGTTGGAGTTGGTGGTGCTGGAAATAATGCTGTACAGCATATGATAAGTAAGCACGTTCAAGGCGTAGAATTTATATGTCTAAATACGGATTCACAAGCGTTACATCGCTCAGCTGCTTCACATAAATTACGTTTAGGCAAGACTGGATTAGGTGCGGGTGCTAGACCTGAAGTAGGTAAAAGCTCAGCCGAAGAGGCGCGCGAAGAAATTAAACAACTCTTAGCTGGCGCTCATATGGTATTTATTACTGCAGGTATGGGAGGCGGAACTGGAACAGGAGCTGCTCCTGTAGTTGCACGTATAGCCAAAGAAATGGGTATATTAACAGTAGGCGTAGTTTCAAAACCTTTTGAATTTGAAGGTTTAAAAAGAATGAATGTGGCTGAAATTGGTTCAAATGAATTACAAAGCCACGTGGATTCTTTAATTATTGTTTTAAATGAAAGACTATTTTCAGTAATGGGTGAAGATGCTGAAATGGATAAATGTTTTGAATGCGCAGATGATGTGCTTCATAATGCTGTAGCTGGTATTGCTGAAATTATTAATGTTGACGGCTTAATAAATGTAGATTTTGAAGACGTAAAAACAGTAATGAGCGAGCAAGGCAAAGCTATGATGGGTACTGCTACTGTAAGCGGTACTGATCGAGCTAGATTAGCTGCAGAGCAAGCAGTTTCAAGCCCATTATTAGAAGGCGTAGACCTGTCGGGTGCTAGAGGTATTTTAGTAAATATTACAGCCAGCCGAAGCTTAAAACTTTCTGAAACTAAGCAAGTTATGAATACAATTAGAAGTTATGCCGCAAAAGATGCAACTGTAATTTTTGGTTCAGTATATGATGAAAATATGGGAGATGCTTTACGCGTTACTGTAGTAGCTACAGGTTTGGGCGGTTTTTCACGAGTTAACGAACAAAATATAGAAATTGATAATGTTGAAAAAGCCATGCAGTATGCTACTCAGCAATTAAATGATAGAAATCATCAAACTCAAATAGGAATTAATAGTTTTACTCCAAATTCTAATAATTATATTCCACAAAATAGTACTCAGCCGCAATATGCTAATACAAATAATAATGTAAATAATCAAGTTAATAGTAATAATCCAAATAATAATTTATTATGGAGTAATACTAATAATGTACAAAAACCAAATCCAACGCCTAATAATACCCAGCAAAATCCTAGTACAGCACAAAATAAAGACAAAATTACAGATCTTTATGAAGCTCCGGCATTTTTACGTAGAACTAACAGCAATAATAACAATAATAGTTAAAAATAATGGTAATTAATTTTTTTTAATTGCCATTTCCTTATTTATTACTTTTAAATTATAATGAATTATATGGGTTTTTAAGGATATATATATGCTTTCGCAGCGCACGATAAAAAATATAGTATCAACTTCAGGCGTGGGACTACACTCTGGCGGTAGAGTACATATAACTTTTAAGCCGGCTCCTGTTAATACAGGCATTATTTTTATTAGAGCAGATTTAGCCAATAATAATCAGATAAAACTAAGTCCAAAAGTTGTAAAAAATACTAAAATGGCTACAGTAATTGCTAATGATTTTGGGGCAAGCATCTCTACTGTAGAGCATGTTCTATCAGCCTGCTATGGACTAGCTATTGATAATCTATATATTGAAGTCAGTGGTAATGAAATACCTATTATGGACGGCAGCGCAGCTGCATTTGTATATTTATTACAATCAGCTAATATTATTGCACAAAATCATACAAAAAAATGGTTAAGCATTACTAAAACAGTTAGAGTTGAATTAGAGGATAAATGGGCTGAATTATCTCCTTATATGGGATTTAAAGTAGACTTTACTATTGATTTTAAGCATCCTGCATTAAATAAAACTCCTAAGAATTTTATTTTAGATTTTGGTAAAGTCTCATATATTAAAACAATTTCAAAAGCTAGAACTTTTGGTTTTACTCATGAAATAGAAAGCTTGCGTCAAGCTGGTCTTGCTCGTGGTGGAAGTATAGATAATGTTATTGTTATGGATGAGTATCGTATCCTTAATGATGATAGTATGCGTTATAATGATGAGTTTGTAAGGCATAAGGTTTTAGATGCTATTGGAGACTTATATATATGCGGTCATTTAATTTTAGGTTCGTATAAAGCTTTTAAATCAGGTCATGCTTTAAATAATTTATTATTAAGAAAAATTTTTGACGAAAAGGCTTATTCTATATATGAATTTAAAGAACAGGATGATAATAGCAATATTATAAATTGGCTTAGTGAAACTGCAGATTCATTAAATATTATTTAAAGAGGTTTATATGGGATTTGGAAGTATTTGGCATTGGGTTTTAGTTTTAGTTGTTATATGCCTAATTTTTGGGACTAAAAAATTGCGTAATATAGGTGAAGACTTAGGTGCAGGAATTAAAGGTTTTAAAGAAGGCTTAAAACAAGAAAATGATGAAAATATCAAAGCTAATGATTCTAATGATATAAAAAAAATTCCAAATAATTCCAAATAAAGAATTTATTATGCAAAATAAACCTATAGTTGCTATTTTAATGGGTTCAAGCTCTGATTGGAGCACTATGAAATTAACAGCAGAAATTTTAGAAAAATTTAATATAAAATTTGAGGCAAAAGTTGTTTCAGCTCATAGAATGCCTGATGAAATGTTTGAGTACGCAGAACAAGCATATAATAATGGTATAAAAGTTATCATAGCAGGTGCAGGCGGTGCTGCACATTTACCAGGAATGTTAGCAGCTAAAACTCTGATCCCTGTATTAGGTGTACCAATTGCATCTAAATATTTATCTGGAAAAGATTCATTATATTCAATTGTTCAAATGCCTAAAGGAATTCCTGTTGGAACTCTAGCAATAGGAGATCCAGGGGCTAGCAATGCAGCTTTATTAGCTATTTCTATATTGGCCTTAAATGATGCTGAGCTTTATCAGAAATTAATAAACTTTAGATTAGAACAGACTCAATGTGCAAAAGATATGCAAAAAAATCTTATTTAGAGGTTATTTAATCTTATTTAATTTTTTATTAATCCTCTTCTGTTTAAAAAAAGATTGTAATAATTCTTTGCATTCTTGTTCTAATACCCCTGATTTAATTGTAGTGTGATGATTGGTTTTATTTTCAAATAAATTTAAGATACTGCCGCACATACCTGTTTTATAGTCCCATGCTCCAAAAATTAACCTTGATAATCTAGCATGAATAATAGCACCAGCACACATAGCACATGGCTCTAATGTAGAATATATACTACAGTTTGGAAGCCTATAATTTTTAAAATAATCACATGCTTTGGTAATAGCTAATATTTCAGCATGACTGCAAGTTTGCTGCCTAGTAATTGTTTGGTTATGAGCTGATGAAATTATATTGCCGGTAGAGTTGCAAACTATAATGCTGCCAATTGGTACTTCATCATAAAGCCTTGAAAGTTTAGCAGTTTCTATAGCAGAATACATATAATATTCATCTGAATTTTGAGAATAAATATCACTTATATTACTATTCCCATTCAATAGTAGATGGTGGTTTTCCGCTAATATCATAGGTAACTCTATTAATTCCTCTAATTTCGTTAATTATTCTATTAGATACTTTACCCAATAAATCATAAGGAAGTTTTGCCCAGTGAGCAGTCATAAAATCTACAGTTTGAACTGCCCTTAAAGCTACTACATAGTCATAAGTACGCCCGTCACCCATTACGCCAACACTTTTAATAGGCAAAAACACAACAAAAGCTTGACTGGTTAAATCATACCAATTTTTACCAACTTCTTCTTTAGTACATAAATTATAGTTCGCATCTTGCTCAGTTGCATGAGTATTATGAAGTTCTTCTATGAAAATTGAATCAGCTTTTTGTAATATTTCTATATAATTTTCTTTTATTTCGCCTATTATCCTTACACCTAAACCCGGTCCAGGAAATGGATGCCTATATACCATGTTATAAGGTAAGCCAAGTGATAGTCCTAGCTTTCTTACTTCATCTTTAAATAAATCGCGTAAAGGTTCTAAAAGCTTTAATTTCATGTATTCAGGCAGTCCTCCAACATTATGGTGACTTTTTATAGTATGTGCTGCTTTTTTACCTTTGCCGGCACTTTCTATTACATCAGGGTAGATAGTACCCTGTGCAAGAAAATCTACATTTTCTAATTTATTAGATTCTTGTTCAAAAATATCTATAAAAGATTTACCAATAGATTTTCTTTTTTGCTCAGGATCACTAATACCTTTTAAATTATCTAAAAAATGTTTTTTAGCATCTATAGTTATAACTTTAACCCCTAAATTTTCAGCAAATATTTTTTCAACTTGATTTCTTTCATTTAAACGTAATAAGCCATTGTCTACAAATACACATGTTAATTGATCTCCAATTGCCTTATGTATCAGAGCAGCTGCTACGCTTGAATCTACTCCGCCGGATAATCCTAATAATACATTTTTATTGCCGACCACTTGTTGTATATATTTTATAGAATCTTCAATAATTGAATTCATATTCCAATCTAGTGAGGCTTTACAAATATCTATTACAAAACCCTTAATAAATTCTATTCCATATTTTGTATGAGTAACTTCTGGATGAAATTGAACACCATAGAAATTTTTTGAGAAATTAGCCATAGCAGCTATACTACAAGTATCTGTTTTACATAAAGTTGTAAATTCCGCAGGCAATTTATCAACTTTATCTCCGTGACTCATCCAAACAATTGAGCCTTCTTCATCATTAAAAAAAACATCTGTGATACTTGAATTATTTTTTATTAATTTAGCATACCCAAATTCTCTTAATCCATCACTTATAACATGTCCGCCCAGTTGTTTAGCCATAGTCTGCATACCATAACATATACCTAAAATGGGGATACCTAAATCAAAAATTTCTTGATTAACTCTTGGAGATTCTTCTTCATTAACTGAGTTTGGACCTCCTGAAAAAATTATCCCTTTAGGATTAATTTTTTTTATTTCTTCTATTGAAGTATCAAACGGATAGATTTCTGAATAAACTCCAAATTCTCTAATCCTTCTTGCAATTAATTGCGTAACTTGTGAACCAAAATCTAATATTAAAATATTTACTTGTTTTTGCATATAATTATTCGTTAATTTCTTTTAGTAATGCTTTGGCTTGTTTTTGTATTTTTTTATCTTCATTTTGAGCTGAAAGTTCTTCAAGTAACATAGTAGCACCGCTAAAATCTTCTATATCTAGATAAGCTTTAGCTAATTCTAGTTTAGTATCATAAAAGCTTCCTTGCGAGCTTGAACTTTCTTCTACGACTTCGTCTTCAAAACTTAATGTAGGTATATCATCAAAATTTATTTCTTCTTCAATCTTTGGGTCTTGAATTTGTTCATCAACTTGCTCGTTAAATTCAATAAAAGAATTTTCCACTTCTTGCTTGGTTGGAATTTCTTCAGTAATAATATTGGGTTCAATTTTATTTGTATCTTCTACAATAGGAATATCATCATTAAATAAATGATCATCGTCTAAACTATTGTTATTCAATTTATTTGTTTCTTGAATATTATTAATTACAGGAATATCGTCATTAAATAAATGGTCATCATCAAAAGAATTATCAACAGGTTTTTTAGTCTCTTGATTAGTGCCTAAATTAAAAGCCTGATTATCGTTAAATCTATTTAATGATAAATCTAACTTATGATCATCGTCTTCTAAATTATTAGTCGCAGGAGCATTAAAATATGGATTACTAAACAAACTATCTTCTTGTGATTGATTTAAAGAATCATTCTTACGTTTTCTATATACATAAAAACCTAATCCGCCTACACCAATCACTATTAGTAAAAATGGCCAAATACCTTTGCGTTTTTTTTCTGGAGTAATTTGTGCCTGCGTTAAACTTGCAACTGCCGGGCTAGTTTGAATTGCTTCTTTGCTTTCATTAGTAGCTGAACTTGTTAAACCTAATGGATTGTTTTGTCTATCATCATTAATCTCTTCGGTTGGAGATGCAATAGTCATTGAAGCTGATTGTTGAGAACCGCTGCTATTTAATTCATCTAATTTTTTTTGCTTTTCAGCTATTGCTTGATTTTGAATATTAATATTATCTTGCTCTTTTTGTTTTAATTCTTGAGCTAATTTATTTTCTTGAGTGATACTTTTAGAATCAGGCTTTGTAAGTTTTAAATTATCATCAGTTTGATTAGTAATTTCTACTTTAGAATTTTGAGTATTTACACTACCTTTTTGCGATGTACTTGCTTGATTCTCAGGAGTTCTTTGTGTAACAAAATCTGATAATCTATTTTTATATTTATTATATTGAGTAGTTCTAGCTAAAATTTCCTGTTTAGCTCCTCTTTGATCATATTTAGAGGCTTCTTCTGCACTAGGCAAATTTAATTCTGAACCTGATTTTAGGCGGTTCATGTTTCCGCTTAAAAATGCATTTTTATTTGATTGATATATTGCAACAATTACTTGATCTAAGCTTACATCATTTAAATTTTTTGAGTGATTATTTGAAATATCAAATAAAGTATCGCCGGATTTTACAGTATATTTACTACCAGATGCTTGCTGGTTCTGATTATTAGATTTAATTGGAGTTGGATTAGCTCTAATAATATCTGTACTAGCCTCTGTTTTTTTACCAGATGATTTTATTAAATTTGAGTAAGTTTTTTCATTTATCATCCCATTAATATTAGCTTGTATTTTAATATCCAATACAGTTAATGGTAAACTTTTTTTAGAAGTTATTTTCGCTATATATGTAGAACCCTTTTTCTCTATAGCTGTTTGCACGCCATAGGCTTTTAGGTCAGTATTATCTGATGAGGTTAAATCTAAACGTAATGCATGCAGCTCTAATTGAGTTAGACCGCCTAGATCGATTTCAGCTCTTAAAGGCTGATTTTTTTCAGATAGGATATTTAATTCTCCTAAATTAATAGCATAAGAACTTAAAGATAAGCATGATAAAACTATTCCGAAAATAATTTTCTTAGGCATTTTCACTGTTTTAATGTACACAATCACTCCTCTAAAGCAAAAAATTTATATGGTATAGCATGGCGTAGAACAATGCAGAACCCTGAAATACCTTAAGATATATAAATATAATTATAACATAAATAATAAAATATTCTAATTATTTATTATTTATGTTGCATCAAATTATTTATTAGTAAATTGGTAAAATAAAATTTATCGATTATTGTGATTATCAATAACTTAAATTGTATCTTTTAAACTATAAAACTCTAAGTAATCTATTAATTTTCATATAATTAATTTTCGCCATACTCATGCTTAAAGGAGTATATATTATAGATAGTGTGCTTATTACTAAGCCTTTTATATTTCTTTTTAATCTTTTATTTATAGTTTTAATACGGTGAGATTGAACCGCACTAGAAAATAAATCTATTTCTACTCCATGTGGAGTTTTTACAGATCTAGTCACGGGAAATAAATTTTTATCATACAATCTTATAATATCGCTTTTATGAGTTAAATTATCTTTAATATTTTGACGCTCCATACTGCAAAAAGGGCGTTGAAGCGGACTTGCAACACCAGCCAGCAGTTTAAGAATAGAAAAAGCTGTATTTTTTGCATTTGCATTTCCTTCTACACAATATCTAGTTTCTTCAGCTGCAGCATTTAAAACGATTGCAGCTGAATCTGCAGCATAATTTTTAATAGCTTGACCAGAAATAGCTGAGTCTGTTCTCCAGCCGGACTTGACTGCTTTTTTAATTAATGTTTTTTTACTATTTAAACATTTACCTATACACATATTAGGATTTAATCTATCCCATGATAAAATTTTTTCTTCATAAATATCGATTTGATGCATCAACTCCATTTTTTGTGATTGTAAATAAATATACTCTTCTTTATCATGATATCCAAATGGAAATTTATCAATTTGTTTTTGAATTTTAGATAATTCATATGAATAGATACTTCTAATTTGTAATTTTTCTATTTGCTGCTTATTAGAATATAGAGATGCAGATTTCTCAATATCAATATTTTTATGAGTAATTTTAATATTAGTATCAACTATATTAAAATCTTGTTTAACAAAACACATTCTTTTAGTATTACATTTCATAATATGCTTATTTTGATTACTTGTATCAAATCCGCAAGCAAGCATGTATATGAATTGAGAAATAGAAATTATTAAAATATTAAAAGGAATACTAATACCGCCCGTACCTATTACTAAACCAACTAAAATAGCAGTAATTATAATTCTAACCACACTTCTTAAACTTCCAACTAATGCATACTGCATATTATCATTTTGTTTATTATTATCTAATTTAATTTTTTGTAATTCATATTTGTAATCATGAAGTTTTTCTTTAGTTAATTGATTAAGCTTTATATCATATTTTAGTTGTTTGTATAAAGTTTTATATTTTTGATTATTTATCTTATAGCTAGGTGCATTTTTTATAGACTTATCTATATTAGGATAGCCATATTTACTAAGAGAACTCATAACTATATCAATACATATATCCGCATAAGTACGTGCAAAAGGCATTGTAACGCTTAAGCTTTGTTTTACTATACTAGCAATTAATGAACTAAAACCTGTAACATTTATATTTGTAATTCCCCCTAATCCCCATATTAAACTTCCTAATTTTATCCATTCCATTTTATTTTTATGTAATTTTTCTTTATCAAAACCATAACCATTAAAAGCCTTATTAACCGCTTGGTCTAAAATTTTTTTTCTAGAAAGAGACCAAGTAGGATAATTTTTAGCTTCTATAGCTAGATTTAGAGCTTGAGCAAGTAAGTGTGGATTAATTTTAATTGGTTGATTATTATTTTTTTGCTTTTCCAGCATTTTTTTTTCAAAATTCTGTTGAGTATTAAATATTTTTTCTTGTTTATTAATATCTGTAGTGTTAAATATATTATTTTGATATAAGTTACTATTAAAATAAGTATTATATATTTTCATTTAAACTCTCCATTTTAATAAATATTTAAAAGCTCATTATCATAATTTTATTATTAGTTGTCTATATGAATAACAAATTTTTTTGATATAAATTATCTAAACCACAAATCTTAAAGGCTATTCAATAAATATAAAACATTATATAATGTACGTTTAGTTTAAACTGTTTATTATTATGAATATTGATAAAATATCAACGGGTGAAGATTTTCCTAATGTAGTTAATGTAATCATTGAAATTTCTGCACAAAGTGATCCTGTAAAATATGAGTTTGATAAAGATAGCGGTGCTTTATATGTAGACAGATTTGTAGGGACTGGTATGCGTTATCCATGTAATTACGGATTTATACCTCATACTATAGCAGGTGACGGCGATCCTGTCGATGTTTTAGTTATTACGCCGTTTCCTTTGCTTGCTGGCAGTGTTGTAGCCTGTAGACCTTTAGGTTTATTACAAATGAGCGATGACGGCGGCCAAGATGCTAAGCTAATAGCAGTCCCAATTGATAAAGTTTGCCTAATGACAGCTCATATAAAAACTTTAGATGATATACCTGGATTTTTAAAAGATCAAATTAAACATTTTTTTGAACAATATAAGTCGTTAGAAAAAGGAAAATGGGTAAAAATAGAAGGCTGGGAAGGGGTTGAAGCAGCATATACTGAAATTATGAATGGTATAGAAAAAAATAATATGGAAAAAGCGGTTGCATCTATTAGAGAAGTTTTTATGGAAAATGAAATAATAAACAATAAATAATATTATGAATAAATATGTAATCGGCAATTGGAAAATGAACGGCAGCTGGGAAGAAAATTCTTTACTGCTAAATTTATTAAAAAACAATATAAATAAGTCTAGTAAAGTTAAAACTGTAGTTTGTGTACCTTATCCATATTTAGTTCAAGCTAAGGGATTATTACTTAATAGTAATATTAGTTATGGGGCACAAGATTTATCAACCTATAACAATGGTGCATATACTGGTGAAGTAAGTGCCGGTATGCTGGCTGATTTGGGCTGTAAGTACGTTATAGTTGGTCATTCTGAACGTAGAATCTACTTTAAAGAAAGCAATGAATTAGTGGCTAATAAAACTAAAATTGCCTTACAAAATAATCTTACACCTATAGTATGTATTGGTGAAACATTAGAACAAAGACAAAGTAATCAAACATTTAATATATTAGAAATTCAGTTAAAAGCTATATTAGATGAGTTAACTAATGATCAGATACCTAATATTATATTAGCCTATGAACCTATTTGGGCAATTGGTACAGGACAAAGCGCTACTAAAGAACAAGCTCAGGAAGTACATAATTATTTGAGAAAAATATGTTTAGAGTATAATAAAATATCTCCTAGTATATTATATGGCGGAAGTCTTAAAGCTAATAATGCTCAAGAAATTTTTGCAATGCAGGATATAGACGGCGGACTAATTGGCGGAGCATCTTTAATAGCTAACGAGTTTTTAGCTATAAGTAATAGTTTATAAAAAGGTAAAAAATGCAGTTTTTAAAAATGATATTAATGATAGTACAGATTGTAAGCGGTTTAGGAATTATAGGATTTGTATTGCTGCAGCATGGCAAAGGTGCAGATGCAGGGGCTGGGTTTGGCGGCGGTAGTAGTTCTAATAGTATTTTTGGTGCAAGCGGTTCAGCTAATTTTTTATCAAGAAGCACAGCTATATTAGCAGTAATATTTTTTACCTCTACAATAGCGACTAATTGGTTTAGCGGTTATAAGCCTGCCTCTAATCTACTAGAACAATTATCACAAAAAAATACAAAAGATAAAACACTTAATCCGCCTAGCGCTAGTAACACTATTCCTCAATGAAAAAATATTTAATAGCTGGATTTTTAGTTTGGGCGCCTATAGCTGTTACTATATGGTTAATTACTTTAGTATTTGGCAGTATAAATAGTTTATTTAGGAATTTACTTTTATGGCTTCATCAAGTCTTTGGGATTAATATACCTAGTATATTATTTCAAATATCTAGTATACCTGGTGTCGGAGTATTAACATTAGTACTTATAATCTGGATTACAGGTTTATTTGCTGCTAATATTGCCGGCAAATGGTGGTTAGATATTTGGCATAAAATTATTAACCATATACCAATCGTAAAATCTATCTATTCAATGACTAAACAAATATTTGATACCTTATTATCAGATAGCGGAAAATCATTTAAGGAAGCCGTCTTAATTGAATATCCTTTAGAGCAAACTTGGACTATTGCATTTGTTACAGGAAAGCCCGCAATATTTGTAATGCCTATTGATAATCCAGATAAAGATTGGATTAGTGTATATGTTCCTACGACTCCTAATCCAACATCCGGATTTTTATTAATAGTAGATAGAAATAAAACTAAAAAATTAGATATAAGTGTAGAGCAAGCTTTGAAATATATAGTTTCAATGGGTGTTTTAAATATAGATAAAAATAAAATTGATAAAATAACAAAAGAAGGTAAACCATGAAAGAATTAGATACTCAAGAAGTTACTATGCGTACACATTACTGTTCTTCAATTAATGATAATAATTTAAATCAAAATATTACAGTTTGTGGCTGGGTTCAACGTAGAAGAGACCATGGCGGAGTTATTTTCATTGATTTAAGAGATATAACCGGTATAGTACAAGTAGTATGTAATCCTGAAAATCAAGAACTATTTAATTTAGCAGAGACAATTCGTAATGAATATTGTTTACAAGTAACAGCTGCGGTTAATCCTAGACCTGCCGGCACAATTAATCCAAATTTACCAACAGGAAGTATAGAATTAATAGCTAATCAGATTAAAGTTTTAAATCCTTCAGTTGCATTGCCATTTATGATAGATGAAGATAATTTATCCGAAACAACTAGATTAACGCATAGAGTCTTAGATTTACGCAGACCTCAAATGCAATATAATTTGCGTTTACGTCATAGAGTTACAATGATTATTAGACGCTTTTTAGATGCTAATAATTTTATTGATATTGAAACCCCAATGCTTACAAAATCAACACCAGAAGGTGCTAGAGATTATTTAGTTCCATCAAGAGTGCATGATGGTTATTTTTTTGCTCTTCCTCAATCTCCGCAGTTATTTAAACAATTATTAATGGTAGCTGGTTTTGATAGATATTATCAAATCACTAAATGTTTTAGAGATGAAGATTTAAGGGCTGATAGACAGCCAGAATTTACACAAATAGATATTGAAACATCATTTATGAATGAACAAAACATTCGTGATATGTTTGAAACAATGATGAAGCAAGTATTTAAAGAAGCTATTGATGCAGACTTAGGCAATTTTCCTGTAATGCGTTATGCGGATTGTATGTATAAATATGGTTCGGATAAACCTGATTTAAGAGTCAAATTAGAATTTACTGAACTTACAGATGTAATGAAAGATGTAGATTTTAAAGTATTTTCAACTCCGGCAAATTCTGTTGACGGCAGAGTCGTTGCTTTGAAAATCCCCAAAGGTGCTGAAATTTCAAGAAGTGATATAGATGCTTATACACAATATGTAAGTATTTATGGAGCAAAAGGTTTAGCTTGGATAAAAGTAAATAATAAAGCTCTTGGACGAGAAGGTTTACAGTCTCCAATAGTAAAAAATATCCATGATACTGCTTTAAATACTATTTTAGAGCGAACTAATGCACAAGATGGAGATATTATATTTTTTGGTGCAGACAAGGAAAAAGTAGTAAATGCAGCAATTGGAGCTTTACGCCTGAAAATTGGGCATTCAGAATTTGGTAAAGCTAATAATTTATTAGAAAAAGCTTGGCGTCCATTATGGGTAATTGATTTCCCCATGTTCGAATATGATGAGGAAAATAAGCGTTGGAATGCAATGCATCACCCATTTACTAGCCCAAAAGATGAACATCTTGATGCTTTAGAAAATAATCCAGGAATTTGCATAGCTAAAGCATATGATATGGTATTAAATGGATGGGAAATAGGCGGCGGTTCAGTACGTATCCATCAAAAAGATGTTCAAAGCAAAGTATTTAAAGCTTTAAATATCAATGAGGAAGAAGCACAAATTAAGTTTGGATTTTTACTAGATGCATTACAATATGGTGCTCCTCCGCATGGAGGTTTAGCTTTTGGGCTAGATAGAATGATTACCTTGATGACAGGAGCTGAATCTATTCGAGATGTGATTGCATTCCCTAAAACACAAAGGGCACAGTGTTTATTAACTCAAGCACCTAGTTTAGTTGATGAAAAACAGTTAAGAGAGCTGCATATTAAATTAAGAAATACTTCTATAAATACTTAAAATTACAATTATATGTATAACATATATTATATAAATACTAATGATAATTGTAAAAACTTGATTAAATTACATACAGAAGCATTTGCTATGGCTACTAATGCATCGCAAGAAGTGCTTCATTATTGGAGTTTGGTCAATTTAACTGCATATAATAAAAAATGCAATATGCAGGTAATAAAACAATGCTTATATTGTGATATGCAAGCATGTATAATTCATCTAAATTCACATATATCTAGAGATCATAACGAACAATTAATGAATCTAATAACAAATGCAAAATAATTTTTTATATGGAAAAAAGGTTTTAGTCATAGGATGCGGTGAATCAGGTTTAGCTATGGCAAACTGGTGTATTTTAAAACAAGCTCAAGTTTATATAGCTGATTCAAGAGAAAATCCGCCAATGCGACATAATTTAAATATAAATATTAATTTTCATTATGGTATAAATCAAGACACTGTAGCAAATATCAACCCAGAATTAATTTTAGTTAGCCCTGGCTTATCTCCGCATTTTAGTTTTTTAAAAGATATTTATATATATTCGCAAGAAAATAATATTTTAATACAAAGCGAGTTATGGTTATTTAACCAAGCTTTATCTGAATTAAGAAAAAGTTTAAAGTACGAACCAAAAATTCTAGCTATTACAGGTACAAATGGTAAGACTACTACTACAAATTTAACAGCTCATCTTTGTAAAGAAGCGGGTTTTACTACAGCAGTTGCTGGAAATATTAGTCCTAGTTTATTACAAGCTCTATATCAATACATCGAACATGATAATTTACCACAAATATGGATATTAGAATTATCTAGTTTTCAACTGCATAATATAGACAATTTTAATTCTAATGCAAGCGCCATATTAAATATTACTAATGATCATTTAGATTGGCATCTAAATTTAGAAGAATACATTAAAGATAAATTTAATATTATTGGTAAAGACAGCCAAGTAATTTTAAATAGACAAGATAAATATTTAAATGCTTATATTGATAATACAACTATTTCTTTTGGCATAGATTTACCAGAGAATAATAGTAATAATTGGGGATTAAATTTACAACCAGATGGCTTTTGGATATATTATAAAAGTAAAAATTTAATTCCTATAAATTCCTTAAAAATAAGAGGTTTACATAATGCTCAAAATGTAATGACAGCTTTAGCTTTATGTGCTGCTATAAAAATAGATATACAAGATATACTAGCTAGTCTAAGAACATATCAAGGCGAGTCTCATAGAGTAGAATTAATTACTATTATTAATGATATAGAAATATATGATGATAGCAAAGGAACAAATGTTGGGGCTACTATTGCAGCAATTGAAGGTTTAGGAAAACAAATAGTATTAATTGCAGGCGGAGATGGTAAAGGGCAAAATTTTTCCGATTTATCAAACTGCTTTAAAAAATATATTCAAAGCGTCCATTTAATAGGTAAAGATAAGCAAGAAATTGCGAAAATTTGTATTGAGAGTAATATATCTTATTTCTTATATGATACATTAGAAGAAGCTACAATAAATGCTTATAAACTTACTAAACCCCATCAAGCTCTACTACTTTCTCCAGCATGCGCTAGTTTAGATATGTTTAAAAATTATACACATAGAGCTAATATTTTTAAACAAACAATTACAAATTTAATAGAAAATTAAATAACTTATATTGCATTGCATAATGCATATAATGAACAATATATATAAACTAATGATTCTATTAGTTTTAATGCTGCATTTCTAATAAAAAAAAATAAATTATGTATAATGAGACAAATTCAATATTCAAAAAAATATTAACTAAGCTTTTAAAACGTTTTCATATATGGGATTCAATACAGCCAATTGATTGGTATATGCCTATTACTTTATATATGCCCAATATAGATATTGATATTAAAATTTCTAATATAGATTCTAATATAATTTTAAGTGCATCAATAGAGTATATAAATGGCTACCAAAATTGGGAAGTTTTAAACGAATTAAATAATCCATTAAACCAACCGACTATTTTAATTTATTCTCAAATTGAAGAACAAAATATTTTAATATGGTCAAAGCAAAATATTTATGAATTAACTATTGAAGATATTGAATATTGGATAAATTTATTTTCTTCTATCATTGAACAGTTAAGAATAGATATGAATTCCTATAAATATAATCAAAAGAATTTAAGTCAGCCTATGGTTAATTCTTTTGAATTTTTAGACAATTTACTTTAACTAATAAAGATTTTTAAATGTTAAATTATGTCAAAATTAGTTTAGTATAAAAACTAATTACAACTCTATCTTTTTTATGATAAAATCAACTTGCATAAAAAATTAAATTTATGCAATAAAAATAAATATAAAAGGAGTTGATATGCATTCTAAAAATAATTTAGAAGTTACGGGTATAGCCGTATCCAAAAGAAATACGGTAAAAGCAAAGACAACATATGTTACAGTAATGTCAATTATAGGTAGTAGTGCATTACTATTATCTGCCTCTGCACAAGCTACAAATGACTGCCCTGATGCAAGCTGCTACTATGTAAACGGCACACAATTAAATGTACATATGAATTATATGTACAATACTTTTAATTCTATACGTAATGATGTTAATGTTAGATTTACAAATGTAAATAATCAAATTGTAAATTTACAAAATCAAGTTAATAATATTAATACAAACAATAATAATATTAATATTATAAATAATAATATTGTTGATATTAACAATACTATTAATACTATTAACAGCAAAAGTAAATATGTAAAAGTTAATAGTACAGGAGCTGGTGCTGATGCAGGCGGTTCTAATTCAATTGCTATTGGACAAAATGCAAGCAGCAGTAATACAAATTCAATTGCTATTGGTATTAACTCATTGGCATCGGCTAATAATTCAGTAGCTATTGGTGCAAATTCAATTGCTAATACAGCTAATACGGTATCAGTTGGTTCAGTAAATAATGAACGTCAAATTGTTAATGTAGCAGCTGGAAGTAATGGTACAGATGCGGTAAATGTAAATCAGTTAAGTTCTTCAATTGGCGGCGTTAATAATACTATTACCAATATTAATAACAGTATTAATAATAATATTAATACTATAAATTCAAATATTAGTAAAATAGATAATAGAGTTACTAAT
>Ga0247816_10000524_pt1 | contig 21297 bp, 17 predicted proteins | sample UWRJL209509C1_FD_179930 | JGI IMG/M metagenome (GOLD analysis project Ga0247816, IMG submission 179930) | Plant litter microbial communities from Arlington Agricultural Research Station in Wisconsin, United States - UWRJ-L209-509C-1 | ecosystem: Environmental > Terrestrial > Plant litter >...
GTGGTCGTGGGCTGCTCCGACTACAACACCAAGATCCGTCAAGACGGCGGCTTCCTGCTGCCGAACGGGCCGCGTGATTCCCGCACCTTCGCGACACCAACGGGCAAGGCGATGATCACCGTCAACGAGCTCGAGCACCTGGAACGGCCGGAGGGCACCCTGATCCTGCAGACCCTGCGCTCGCACGACCAGTTCAACACCACCATCTACGGCAACGACGACCGCTACCGCGGGATCAAGAAGGGCCGGCACGTGGTGTTCGTCAACCCGAACGACCTGGTCGAGCTCGGGCTGCACGACGAACAGCTGGTCGACGTGCACGGCGTGTACTCCGACGGTGTCGACCGGGTGCTGAGCAGCTTCCGGGTGGTTGCCTACCCCACGGCGCGCGGCTGCGCCGCGGCGTACTACCCGGAGGCGAACGTGCTGGTGCCGCTCGAGCACCTGGCCGAGGGCAGCAACACCCCGGTCTCGAAGGGTGTCATCGTGCGGCTGGAACCGGCGCACAACACCGAGGCCGTGCTGATCGGGTAGGAGCCGTGCTGACCGGATAGGGGGAGTGCGCCCAGGTCACTGGGCGGTGTCGGCCCAGCCCGCATCCGGGGAGCCAGGCTCGATCGACTGATGCGCGATGCGCACCGCATCGCGAACGGCCTCGGACGAGCCGGTGCTGCCGGTTGTCGCCGCCGAGCCGGCCGCGTATCCGACCAGAAAGGTGCTGATCGCCCCGGCCGACGGGGTGAGAGCAGCCGACGTGTCGGTGGCGAGTTCGAGCAGCAATCGATGGTCGACGGTCAGGTCGAGAATCTGCAGGGCCTGGCTGAGCCGTCGGCTCCAGTCCTCGAGCTCCCGGCTCTCGTCTGCGGGGTCGGTGCTCATGACGTCTCCTTGCCTGGGGCTCGCGCGCGTATCCGGCGAGCGGATGACTCATGGATAGCACCCCGGGCCGCCGAGGGCAATCATCCGCTCACGCCCCGTCCGGTGATCGAGCTCGTCAAGACCCGGTGGGCCGGTTTGTGGGTCGGGACCCGACGGGCCGGCGTGTGGCGCAGACTGAGCGTATGCGCAGCATCGAGTTGACCTTCGACACCGACACCGAGGCCGCCTTCCGGGCGCAGTGGGCCGCGCTGGAGGCGGCCGGCCTGCCGAACCTGGGCAGACACCAGTCGTCGAGCAACCGGCCGCACATCACCCTGTCCGCGGGCCCGACGGTGTCGGTGACGGCTGCCCTCCTGGCCGTGTTCGCTCCCGACCGTCGAGCCCTCCCGATCGAGTTCCGGGTGGCGGGGCTGGTGGTGTTTCAGGCCGGACACGATCGGTGGGTGCTCGCCCGTCCGGTGGTGATGAGCGACACTCTGCTGCGCCTGCACCAGGACGTGGCCGGCGCGGCACCCGGCGCCCTGGAGACCACCCAGCCGAACGGCTGGACCCCGCACGTCACCCTCGCCCGCCGGCTCACCGCCGCACAGCTCACCGCGGCGCTACCCCTGCTCGACCAGTCATCGGCTCCGGGAACCCTGGTGGCGGCGCGGTTCTGGAACGGTGAGACGAAGACCCTGACCGACCTGGGCTAGACCACGCTGAACCGCACCAGGCCGATCGTCGGTTACCAGGGCAGCGGCAGCACGGCGACGCTCTCGGGAGCGCAGGCGCCTCCCGGCGGCACCACGGCGACACCGTCGGCCTCGGCCAACCCGCGCAGCATGCCAGAGCCCTGCCGGGCCGTGGGAACCGCGCCGTCGTCGGTGACCCGGTACGCGACCAGCCGGGTGGATTCACTCCGGTTCGCCAGATCGTGCCCCAGCGTCACCCGACCCAGCGGGGCCAGCGGGCGACCCAGCAGGCCGTCGATCAGCGGCACCCCCAGACTGGCGAGCACCAACATGGCGGCCAGCGGGTTGCCGGGCAGGCAGAGCATCAGCCGATCGTCCGCCAGTCGAGCGAGCATCACCGGGTGGCCGGGCCGCATCCGCACCCCGTCGATCAGCAGAACCGCGCCCACCGCGGCCAGGGCAGCGCGCAGGTGATCGGCCGGTCCGCGCGCGCTCCCACCGGTGCTGATCACCAGCTGGGCGGTACTCGATCGGATGGCCAGAATGGTCTGCTCGAGATCGTCCGGCAGTCGACGCAGCCCGGTGAGCCGCACGCCCATGCCGGCCAGCAGGGCCGGGAACTCGGGGGAGTAGGCGTCGCGCACCTGACCGGGGCCGGGAATGCCGCTCTGCACCACCTCGGTGCCGAGCATCACCAGCTCCACCGTGGGCTGCGCGATCACGGTGACCCGGTCGTGGCCGGTCACGGCCGCCAGCGCCACCCGCGGCGCGGTGAGCAGGCAGCCGGGTTCGAGCATCCGCTCGTCGAGGCCGCACTCTTCGCCGCGCGCTCGCACGTGTTCGCCGGCCGCCGGTTCGTCGGGGCGGGCCCGCGGGCCACGCACGAGCGTGTCCGGCTGCCCCGCCGCGTCGGCCGGCTGCACGGAGCCGTTCTCGCTGCGCAGGATGCCGTGGGTTCCGGCCGGCACACAACCGCCGGTGGCGATCTCCCTGGCGGTGCCGGGCGCCAAGTGCTCGGTGGACGGCAGGTCGCCGGCCAGGATCGGCTCACCCAGCCGCCACGGTTCGTCACCGCTGACGGCCCAGCCGTCCATCGCAGAAGAGGCGAAGGCGGGCAGGGCGGTCAGGGCGTGCACCGCGGCCGCGAGGGTGCGGCCGGAGGCGTCGATCAGCGGGACGCTCTCGGTGCGGCGGGGCAGCGCGCGGCCGAGCTCGTGCACGACGGACCGGGCCCGCGACCACTCCAGCGGGTGCCCGGCGGCATCGGTGCGCGGGGCGCTCGGCTGGGTCGTGGGCATGGTGTTCCTTCGGCTTCCGGGGCGACCGTGATCGCCTGACTCCAGGCTAACCAGTCGGGTCGACCGGTGCAGGGCCCGCTGCCACGTCCGGCAGATCGATGCCCACCCGGGCGGCGTCGGCCGGGGTGTCGACATCGGCGCTGTGCGCGTCCGGCACCGGCACCTCCAGCACGGTCAGCGCGCCGATCAGGCGTTTCACCGGAGCGTTCTCGGCCGTCGCGAGTGCGTCGGCGGCCCGGCTGAGGGCGTCCATCCGGTAGGCGGCCAGCAGCGGCTGGCGGGCACCGGCGCTGTCCACGGTTACCACCGCCTCGACCGCGGTGGATGCCGGCAGCGCGTCGATCGCAGCGGCCAACGCGGCCACCGCCTGCGCGGGTCGCAGCAGGTCGGCGGCGAGGACCAGCACCCACGATGGTGCGGGCGGCTGGGCGGTGCGGGCCTGCGCCAGAGCGGCCAGCCCGGCCACGATCGCGGCGGCCGGCCCGCCCCAGCGCGGCGACTCGACCGTGCGCAGCACAGCGGGGGACAGGTCGGCGGCCGAACCGACCACGCAGACGAGGCCGGTGCTTCGTTCGCTCCCGCTCGCGGCGGCCACCACCCCGGCCAGCAGGCTGCGGCCGTGCCAGAGCAGAGCGGTCTTGTCGATGCCGCCCAGCCGGCTCGCTCGGCCGCCGGCGACGACGATCGCATCCCACCGGGCGGGCGGGGCCGGATCAGCTGCGGGGGACATCGGGCATCCTTCACGGTCGAGGTATCGGCTGGCGCCGGTCGGTTCAGGCTACCCGGCACGCCGAACGGGACCGGCCTGCCGAGGCAGTCCGGTCCCGCGTCATCTGTCGGCCGAAGCCGGTGCGATACCCGGTGGGTTACTCGGTTTACAGGTAACCGTTGGGGTTCAGCACGTACTTCGTGGCCGCGCCGGCGTCGAACTCGGCGTACCCGCGCGGGGCATCCTCGAGGCTGATCGGCTTGGCGTGCACGGCCTTGGCGATCTGCACCTTGTCGTGCAGGATCGCCATCATCAGCTGCCGGTTGTACTTCATCACCGGGCACTGACCGGTGGTGAACGACAGTGACTTGGCCCAGCCGGTGCCGAGGCTGATCGACAGCGACCCGACCTTGGCCTCCTCGGTCGCCGCCCCCGGGTCGCCCGTGACGTAGAGCCCCGGGATACCGAGCGCGCCGCCGGCCGCGGTGATGCTCATCAGCGAGTTCAGCACCGTCGCCGGCTGTTCCTTGCCGGCGTTCTTGCCGTGACCGTGCGCCTCGAATCCGACGGCGTCCACCGCGGCATCCACTTCGGGCACGCCCAGGATCTGCTCGATCTGATCCTGCGGCTCACCCTTGGTGAGGTCGACGGTCTCGCAGCCGAAGCTGCGGGCCTGTTCCAGGCGCTCCGGGTTGAGGTCGCCGACGATCACGACGGCGGCGCCGAGCAGCTGAGCCGAGACGGCGGCCGCGAGGCCCACCGGTCCGGCCCCGGCGATGTAGGCGGTGGAGCCCACCCCGATTCCCGCGGTGTACGCACCGTGGAAGCCGGTCGGGAAGATGTCCGACAGCATGGTGAGGTCGAGGATCTTCTCGAGGGCCTGCTCCCGGTCGGGGAACTTCAGCAGGTTCCAGTCGGCGTACGGCACCAGCACGAACTGGGACTGACCGCCCACCCAGCCGCCCATGTCGACGTAGCCGTACGCGCTGCCCGGACGGTCCGGGTTCACGTTCAGGCAGACGCCGGTCTTGCGTTCCTTGCAGTTGCGACAGCGACCGCAGGAGATGTTGAACGGGACCGAGACGATGTCGCCGACCTTGATGAACTCCACATCGCGGCCGACTTCGACGACCTCACCGGTGATCTCGTGGCCGAGCACCAGGCCCGTCGGTGCGGTGGTGCGACCGCGCACCATGTGCTGGTCGGAACCGCAGATGTTGGTGGTGATGGTTCTCAGGATGACGCCGTGCTGAACCTGGCGGCCCACGTTCGCCGGGTTGACCCCCGGTCCGTCCTTCAGCTCGAAGGTGGGGTAGTCGATGTCGATGACGTCGACCTTGCCCGGGCCTTCATAGGCGACTGCTCTGTTTCCTGCCATTTTGTATCCTCCTTGATACCTGTTGTGACACCTGAACCGGTCGGTTCGCGCTTGTGGCGCACGGCATCCTCAGTGGTGGTTCTCGGTGGTTCTCGGTGGTTCTCGGTGGTTCTCGGTGGTTCGCCCGCAGCCAGACGTACCGCTGGAGCACTCTCCATGGCACTACAGGAGACTGGGAAATTCAAGGGTGTACGGATGCGAAAAGGTGTGTATCGTGTTTGAGCTCGAGAGTTGTCTAGGGTTAGGGAATGCGAACCTCCCGTACCCCCGGCACCGGCACCTCAGGTACCCCGGCCGCTGCCCCCGTCGTGCCCACCCCGACCCCGCCGATCACCCTGCGCACGCTGCTCACCGACCACCTCGGCTGGCTCGGCCTGCGCAGCGGTCAGATCCTGCTGGCGCTCGCGCTGGTGGCCGTCGTGGTGTTCATCCTCGTGCAGGTGAAGCTCGTGGTGATCCCGGTGCTCATCGCCATCATCCTGGCGGCGGCGCTCAGCCCGGTGATCCGCTGGCTGCGCGGCAAGGGTCTCTCGCCGATGATGTCCACCTGGGTCACTCTGCTCGCCGCCATCGTGGTGTTCGGCGGCATCATCACCCTGATCGTGATCGCCGTCGAGAACCAGTGGTCGGAACTGGCCAGCAGCGCCTCCGACGGCATCGACGAACTGTTCGCCTACCTCACCGACGGCCCGCTGGCCATCGACGCGGCCCAGCTGGAGTCCTTCCGCGACACCGGCATCGACTTCCTCACCAGCAGCCAGTTCGGCTCCGGTGCGCTCGCCGGCGCCGCCGCGGCCGGGCAGTTCTTCACCGGCCTGGTTCTGGTCATCGTGATCCTGTTCTTCTTCCTGAAGGACGGCGACGTCATCTGGAACTTCTTCCTCAGCCCGTTCAAGGGCGAGCGCCTCGCGCGCGGCCGTCGGATCGGTGCCACCTCGGTGCGGGTCCTCGGCGGGTACATCCGCGGGACCTCGATCGTCGCCTTCGTCGACGCGGCCGCGATCGGCATCGGCCTGGCCATCATCGGGGTGCCGCTGGCCCTGCCGTTGGCCGTGATCGTCTTCCTCACCGCGTTCATCCCGCTGATCGGCGCCACCGTCGCCGGCATCCTGGCGGCGCTGGTGGCCCTCGTCGCCCTGGACTGGGTCGCCGCCCTGATCGTGGTCGGCATCGTGGTGCTGGTGAACCAGCTCGAGGGCAACTTCCTGCAGCCCGTCGTGATGGCTCAGTCGCTCAAGCTGCACCCCCTGGTCATCCTGGTCGCCCTGACCGCTGGCACCATCGTGGCCGGCATCATCGGCGCGGTGCTCGCCGTGCCGATCGCCGCCGTCGGCTGGGCGATCGTCAAGGCGTGGAACGGTCCGGAGCTCGCGCCGCAGCCGCGACTGAAGAAGCCGAAACCGGCCTAGCCGGGCTCGCGGCGCAGGTTGCGCGCGCTGGCGCAGGTTCTACCCTGCGCCGGCGGTTCTACCCTGCGCCGGCGGTTCTACCCTGCGCCGGCGGTTCTACCCTGCGCCGGCGGCGCGCCTCAGGGCTCAAGCCGCTTGGGGGAGCCGGCCTTCAACGCCGACTCCTCCACGTCGATGAACGCCAACGCCGAGCGGATGGCCGGTTCCTGATACCGCCCCTCCACCCGGGCGGCCAGCACGGCCTCCCGCTCGGCCTCGATCATCGACCGACGCAACCGGGCGTAGGCGGCGGGCAACGGCTCGGCCTCGTCCGGCGCCGGATTGTCCAGCGCGTCGGCCAGGAAGCCGGCGTTGGTGCGCAGCCGCCCGATCACGCGGGCCTCGTCGGCATCGGTGGCCTCGGCATCCAGTCGCGCCAGCCCAGCGGTCTGCGCCTCGGCGAGCAGCATCTGCGCCTCGATGCGCTCCTGGCTCTTGTCCGGCGGCGGCAGCCGCAGCCGGCGGATGATCCAGGGCAGCGCGAGCCCCTGCAGCAGGGTGCCCACCACCACCACGAAGGCGAGGAACTGCAGAAACTCCCGCCCCGGTGTCGCGGCCGGCAGCAGGAACACCGCGGCCAGGGTCACCACGCCGCGCATACCCGCGAACGACACCGCGACCCCGGTGCGCCAGCTCCAGCCGCGTTCCCGCAACCGCCTCGGGCCGTAGTGGTAGATCGACGTGGTGATGAACATCCACAAGAACCGCGAGCCGAGCAACGCCCCGAGCACCGCCAGCGAGATCCACACCGTCGGCCACAGGCCCGGCCCGGTGGCCACGGCCCCCTCCAGGATGGACTTGAGGTTCAGGCCGATGAACAGGAACACCGCGTTCTCGAGCAGGAACTGGATGGTGCGCCAGTTGATCGACTCGGCGATCCGCGCTTCGGCCGACTGGATGACCGGGGCCCGGTACCCGAGGTACAGCCCGGCGATCACCACCGCGAGCACGCCGGAACCGTGCACCAGCTCGCCCAGGATGAACGCCAGGAACGGGGTGATCAGCGACAGGCTGGTGTCGAGCACCGGTGCGCGCAGCTGTTTGCGGATCATGGCGAGCACATACCCCACCAGTAGGCCGACACCCACCCCGCCGACCACGGCGAGCACGAAGTTGCCGGTGACCGACCACGGTGTGACCGTGCTGAGGATGGCGGCGATCGCCGCGTTCAGGGCGACCAGCGCGGTGGCGTCGTTCAGCAGGCTCTCGCCCTCCAGCACCGTCACCAACCGGCGGGGCAGGCCCAGCCGGCCGGCGATGGCGGTGACGGCCACGGCATCCGTCGGCGCCACCACCGCACCGAACGCGAACGCCGCCGCCAGCGAGATCGCCGGCACCACCAGCCAGGCGGTGAAACCCACGATCACCACCGTGAAGGCCACCAGGCCCACCGAGAGCAACAGGATGCCGTCGCGGCGGGCGCGGACGTCGATGACCGAGGTGCGGATGGCTGCGGCGAACAGGAGCGGCGGCAGCAGCCCGTAGAGCACGATCTCCGGTTCCAGCTCGATCTGCGGCACCGCGGGGATGAACGATCCGATCGCCCCGACCAGCACCAGCACGATCGGCGCCGACCACCCCACCCGGCGGGACAGCCCCGTCACCGTGACGGTGACCACGACGAAGACGACAATCCACTCGATGGTTGCGACCGGGTCCATAGGCACCATTATGCGGGGCCCGGCATTGCCCGACACCGGGTTCCCGCCTACGATCCCCACCAAGCCGGGCGGCAACGGTGGCCCCGGCGGTCCGCAGAGCAGAAGCGAGGCAGCCATGGCCGTGAGCACGCTCAAGGAAATCGTCGATCGCGCCTTCGCCGAACGGTACGGTGTGCCGGCGATCAACATCGTGAACGACCTCACCATGGAAGCGGTGCTGGCCGGCGCGGTCGAGGCCAGGTCACCGGTGATCGTGCAGACCTCGGTGAAGACCGTGAAGTCGATCGGCTCCAAGGTGTTGTTCGCGATGTGGACGGCCATGACCGACGGGATCGACGTACCCGTTGCGCTGCACCTGGACCACTGCCCCGACCGGGACGTGATCACCGAGTGTCTGGAGCGCGGCTGGAATTCGGTCCTGTTCGACGCATCCACACTGCCGGTGGAGGAGAACCAACGCCAGACGGTGGAGGTGGTGAAGCAGGCGCGCACGTTCGGGGCCCACGTGGAGGGCGAGATCGAGTCGATCACGGGTGTCGAAGACGGCGTCGGCAGCGACACCGAGGCTGCCAGACAGAGCCTGGAGGTGTCGCTGCGGTTCATCGAGGAGACCGGGGTGGATGTCTTCGCCCCGGCGATCGGCAACGCCCACGGCGTGTACAAACACGAGCCGATCCTCGACTTCCAGCGGGTCAGCGACCTGGTCGGCGCACACCCCATCCCGATCGCGTTGCACGGCGGCAGCGGCATGACCCAGGCGCAGTTCACCGATCTGATCGGTCGCGGTTGCGCCAAGGTCAACATCTCCACCGCCCTCAAGATCCGCTACATGAAGTCCAACCTCGCCTTCCTCACCGATGCCCAGGCCCGCGACAAGTGGGACCCGCCGTCGCTGTTCAGCGCGGTGCGGGCGGACATCGTCGACCTCACCCGGGGCCTGGCCGAGGAATTCGGCAGCGCGGGCAAGGCCTGAGATGCCGGCGCTGATCTTCGACTGCGACGGGGTGCTCGCCGACACCGAGCGGGACGGCCACCTGCCCGCGTTCAACCAGACCTTTCGGGAGTTCGGCGTGCCGGTGCAGTGGAGCGACGCGGACTACGCCGAGAAGGTGAAGATCGGCGGCGGTAAGGAGCGGATGTCGAGCATCCTCACCCCGGAGATCGCCGCGGGGCTGGGACTTCCCGACGATCCGGCCGCCCGCGCCGAGGCCGTCCTCGCCTGGCACAAGCGCAAAACCGCGATCTACACCGAGCGGGTCGCCGCGGGCGTGATGCCGGCGCGGCCGGGCATCCATCGGCTGGCGGATGCCGCCGCCGACGCCGGCTGGACCCTGGCGGTGGCGTCGACCTCGGCGGAGGCGGCGGTGCGCGCCGTGCTCAGCCACGCCGTGGGCTCCGACCTGGCCAGCCGGTTCCACGTCTTCGCGGGTGACATCGTGCCGGCCAAGAAACCGGCGCCGGACATCTACCTCTACGCGCTCGAGCGGCTGCGGCTCGACCCGGCCGGCACCCTGGTGATCGAGGACAGCGAGAACGGGTTGCGGGCGGCGCTCGCCGCAGGACTGACCACCCTGGTGACCGTGAGTAGCTACACCGTCGCCGAGGACTTCGCCGGCGCCGCGCTGGTGGTCTCCTCGCTCGGTGACCCTGGCGGACCCACCACCGAGGTCTTGGCCGACCCGACCGGGCTGGGCGCCGGCGACGAACACCTGCACGGTTATGTGCGGCTGGGCGACCTGGAAGCGCTGCTCGGCCCAGAACCGGCAGCATCCGACACCGAGAGGGAGACCCCATGAGCAGCACGGCCGATATCGAATTCGTGGTGCACAGCATCGCCCAGACCGCGGTCGACAACGAGAAGGAGTTCGGCGACCTGGATGCCGTCGTCGGCGACGGTGACTTCGGTTATTCGCTGGCCCGCGGTTTCGAGATCGTGCTGGCCGACTGGGACAGCTTCGACCGGTCGAGCCCGTCGGCGTTCGTGCAGAAGGTGGGCATGGTCATCTCCGGGCGCATCGGCGGCACCTCCGGACCGATCTGGGGAACCGCGTTCCTGCGCGCCGCGATCGCGGTCAAGGGCTCAGACACCCTCACCGGCGCCGACGCCGTCACCATGCTGCGCGCCGCCATCGACGGCATCAAGGCGCGCGGCAACTCCGATGTGGGCGACAAGACCCTGCTCGACGCCCTCGTGCCGATGACGGATGCCCTCCAGGAGCAGGTCAGCGACGGCGCCGATGCGCCCAGCACGCTGCGCCGCCTGGCCGAGGTCGCCAGGGCCAGCGCAGACGCCACCACCCCGATGCGCGCCCAGCGCGGCCGGGCCAGTTACACCGGCGAGCGCAGCATCGGCTCTCCCGACCCCGGCGCGGTGGCGGTGGCGGTGATCGTGGAACGGCTCAGCCGGGAGTGGGCCGCCCGGGTGGGCGCGGCCGAACCGCCGACCAGCCACACCGACTGACCCGTTCCACACCTGTAGGCCCGCACGTCCAGCGCCGTTCGTTTCCACCGCCCCATCCGACACCCGCGAGGAGAGAGACATGAAGAAATTCGTCAATGATCCCAAGCAGTACGTTCCCGAGATGCTCAAGGGGATCGCCCTGGCCAACCCGGACACGCTCACCTACGTGCCGGCCTACAACCTGATCCAGCGCACGGACTCGCCCAACCCCGACAAGGTGTCGATCATCCAGGGCTCCGGCTCCGGCCACGAACCCGCCCACGTGATGACGGTGGGCAAGGGCATGCTCGACGCCGCCTGTCCCGGCGACGTGTTCTCGGCCCCGCCGATGGACTACGTCTACGAGACCACCAAGCGGCTGGCGTCTCCGAAGGGCGTGCTGCTGCTGGTGAACAACTACACCGGCGACAAGATGGCGTTCGAGATGGCTCAGGAACTCAGCCAGGCCGACGGCCTCACGGTGAAGACCCTGTTCATCGACGATGACGTCGCCGTGCAGGACTCCACCTACACCGTGGGCCGGCGCGGCGTCGCCGGCAACTTCTTCGTGATGAAGGCCGTCGGGGCTGCCGCCGAAGCGGGCGCCGACCTCGACGAGCTGATCCGCATCGGCGAGAAGGTCGACAGTGTCACCCGCACCATGGGTATCGCCCTCACCTCCTGCACCCCGCCGGCGAAGGGCTCGCCCCTGTTCGAGATCGGTGACGACGAGATCGAGGTGGGTGTGGGCATCCACGGTGAACCGGGCCGACGGCGCGACAAGCTCGGCACCGCCGACGAGATGACCGACGAGCTGCTGGATGCCGTGGTGAACGACCTGCCGTACGTGGCCGGTGACCGGGTGGCGCTGATGATCAACGGGCTGGGTGGCACCCCGATCAGTGAGCTCTACATTCTGTTCGGCCGGGCGCACGAGCGTCTCACCGAGCTGGGCATCACGGTCGGCCGCAGCTACGTCGGCGAATACTGCACGTCGTTGGACATGGCCGGGGCGTCTCTGACCCTGGTGCGACTGGACGACGAGATCGAGGCGTTGCTGGAGGCGCCCGCGGAGATCGCGGCCCGGGTCTTCTGACCCGGACTGTCGGATCGGGCTCCCGGTCACACCGGAAATCGAGTCCCCACCGGGACCCGGTGCCTGGGTACGCTGTGGGCATGAGCCCGATCCCGGCAGACTGGTCAGACACTCGCGACGCCTTCACCGAGGCCACCCACTGGTTTGTGGCGGTGACCCACGACCTCGGCACGCGAGCCGCAGACGATCCGAGCGTCTGGGACGAGGTGGGTTTGGGCGAGTGGACGGTGCGCGACCTCGTCGGGCACACCAGCCGGGCGCTGTCCACCGTTCTGGTCTACCTCGAGGCGGCAGCGGATGCCGGGTCCGATCGGGCGATCGAGGTCACCTCCCCGGCGGCGTACTTCGGCCGGGCGCTCGCCGCTGGCACCCCGGCCGTGATCGCCCAGCGCGGCCGGGACACCGCGGCCAGTCTCGGCGCCGACCCGGCCGCGGCCGTGACCGCGCTGGCCGAGCGGGTGCTGGCGCGGGTCGCGACCCTGGACGGAGCCGAGCCCGCCGACACCCCGGCGGGGCGCATCCGCATTGCCGAGTACCTGCCCTCCCGCACGGTGGAACTCACCGTGCACACCAGTGATCTGCTGCAGAGCCAGGGCGTGCCCGCAGCCGAACAGACCGTGCCGGAAGTCGCCGCGGCCGCTGCCCTGCACGTGCTGGCCGACCTGGCCGCGCACCAGGGCCTGGCCGCGCAGCTGCTGCGCGCCGCGACCGGCCGGGCGCCTCTCCCCGCCGGCTTCACCGTGCTCTAGCCCCGCCCGTCATGACTGGCCCACTTTTGCTCGTGCGGGGGCCGTCTGCACTCGTCAAACTGGGCCAGTCTCGGGGAGGGGCGGGGCGGGATCAGGCGAGCGCGGCGGACTCGCGGGCCTGGCGGGCGGCGTCGAGGGCGTCGAGCTTCTCGGCCAGGGCGTCGAGAACCGCGTCCCGGTCGCTCAGCCACTCGGGCAGCCACACCCGTTCCACGGCCGGCCAGCCCATCAGCCGGGACAGCACCTCGACCGGCAGTCCGTCACGGTCAGAGACGGTGCGGCGGGCGGCCCAGGTGGGCCCGTCGAGCAGCACGGCCATCACCGGATGCTCCGATGCCCCGTCGGTGGCCACGCTGAGGTCCACCCGGAAGTCGGACAGGCCCACATCCGTCTGCACCGCGAAGCCCCGCTCGCGTAGGGCCTCCGCGACCTCTTCCCGGTGCCGATCGAGCGCACCGGACTGGCGCAGGGGACTGGACAGCCCGTCCGACCCGGTCGCGGCCAGGTCCAGGTAGGCGCGCAGGTCCTTCACCCCGACCGAGATGGTCTCCTCGGCGCGCAGGTCGGCGGGATCGAAGCTGCTGAACACGATCACCTGGCGCCGGGCCCGGGTGATCGCCACGTTCAGCCGGCGTTCCCCGCCCGGCAGGTTCAGCGGCCCGAAGTTCAGTGGCAGCCGGCCGGAGGCATCCGCGCTGAACGCGGTGGAGAACAGGATGGTGTCGCGCTCGTCACCCTGCACGTTCTCCAGGTTCTTCACGAACAGGCCGTCCCGGTCGCTCTCCAGCGCCTGCACGATGCGCTCGTCCCCGGTATCGCGCAGGCTGCCCTCGATGAGCGCCCGCTGCTGCACGTTGAACGTGATCACGCCGATCGACGGGATGTCGTCGGGAGCGGCCGCGAACCGGGCCAGGATCTCGTCGACGATGGCCGTCGCTTCGACCGGGTTCGTTCGCAGGTTCTTGCCCGTGCCGCTGCGCAGGAACTCGCCGTCGACCCGGCGCAGGCTGACCCCGAAGCCCGGGGTACCCGGCGTGCCCGCACGGCCGGCCGGCGAGCTTCCGCTGGCCTGGTGCGGGGCAGGGAACGACGACAGCCGGTCCCGGTAGTAGGCCCGGTTGCTGAAGGCGATCAGCGACTCGTCCTGGCTGCGGTAGTGCCAGGACAACCACTTGCTGGGCACCTGCGCCTGCACACACTCCGACAGGATCGACTCCTCGTCGCGCACGAACTCCAGCGATTCGCCCTCGTCGTCGCCCGAGCCGATGGCCGACTCCGCGAACGACGTCGGCGGCATCTGCTTGCTGTCACCCACGACCACGACCGAGCGGGCCCTGCCCATGGCTCCCACCGCGTCGGAGACCCGCACCTGGGATGCCTCGTCGAACACCACGATGTCGAACAGGTCGGCCTGGGCCGGGAAGAACCGGGCGACAGACTCCGGGCTCATCAGCATGCACGGCATGATGTCGGTGATCAGGTCACCGAACTCGTGCATCAGCTCCCGCACGCCCATGCCACCGCGCTGCCGGTCGAGCTGCCGCTTCAGCAAGCCGAGCCGGGCAGCGGATGCCCCGCCCGCCGCGAGACCGCCCGCCGACACGTCGTCGGCCGTCGCCGCCGGCTCCCCGCCGATGGTGCGCCGGCGCAGCACGCTGAACGGGATGAAGGTGGGCAGGTGACGACGCACCGCACCGGACGAGGTGGTGAACCGGGTGATCGACCGGTTCTGGGCGGCGGCGTCGAACTGGTCGAGCGCGGTGGCCTGACCGCGTTCGGCGACCGACGCGATCGCCAACCCCTTCTCGAACGCCAGACCGGCGTCGTCGCTGTCGATCTCGCCGCGGAGCACCATCGAGTGCGCGGCCGTGAGCTCCAGCCGCCGCAGCGGTTCGATGTGCTCGAGCAGGGCGACCCAGCGGGTGAGGCTGGGCAGTCCGGGTGTGCCGACGGCGCGTTCGTCGGCGCCGCGGGTCCAGACCGCGACCAGGCCGCCGTCGGCCGCCCACGCGGCGACGCCGGCTGGACCGGTGGCGGTGGCCGTCATCACCGCCTGCAGGGCGAGCATCGCCCGGTTGATGCTGTCGGCGAGGTCGACGTCTGGCGTCGAGGTCGTCAGGTAGTCGCGGAGCGCGGTCACGAAGTCGGCGTTCAGTTCACGGTGCCCGGGGGCGACCACACTGCCGGCGAAGCGCAGCCAGGCCAGCCGGGCGGTGAGCTCGTCCCGGCCGGTCGGGCCGGTCGCGTCGGCGCCCACCAGCGGGTTCCAGTCGTCGGGGATGCTGACGCCGTCGACCAGCCGCACCAGTGCCACGGTGGCGGTCAGTTTCGCCCGGCTGTCGGCGAGCTGGCCGGTGAGGGTGCCCAGCGACCCGAGCGGCACCTTCGCGCCCGGCCGCAGCACGGAAGCCAGACGCGCCAGCACGGCCTTCCGGCGGCCGCGGCGACCGAAGAAACCGGCGGCATCCGCGGCCTGGGCGTCGCGGTGGAGCGCGGCGGCGTCGAGCTGCAGCGCGGCGGGGGTGAACACGGCCAGGGCCGGGTGGTCGCCCTGGCTGAACACGGTGCTGGCGGTCTCTGCCGCGGCCGCCGCGGACGCCCAGGCGGGCGAGCGGGTGGCGTCGAGCGTGGCCAGCGGCATCCGCTCGGCCGTGGCCAGGTTGCTGAGCGTGACGAACTCGGTGGGGCTGGCGGCCGCCGCGATCACGGCCGCGGCCGGGTGGCCGGTCTCGTCGGCCGTGCCGGACTGGGGGAGCGCGGCCAAGGCCTGGTCGAGCTCCAGTGCGGCCCTGGCCACGGCGGCCAGGTCGAGCGGGGCGAGCGGCGCCTGACTGATGAACGCCCACGGATGCTGCGGGCGCGGCCGGACGGGGTCGGTCAGGTCTGGCAGGTCCCGCCACAGGCGGCGCAGCTCGTCGAGCTCGTCGGTCGTGATGCTCGCCGGCAGTCCGGCCGGCAGCGGCAGCGCTCGCACGTCGTCGTCGGCAGTGAGCAGCGCGGTGCGGGCGGAGTAGAACGACAGGCCGGCGCTGTTGTTCGCGTGCAGCCGGTCGGTGTACCGGGCCAGGCTGCGCCTGGCGGTGCCGAGCACGTCGAGGTCGTTCTTCAGACCCTGACCGTCCACGGTCACCTGGTGCTCCAGTGCCTGCCGGATCTGGGCGCGCACGGCGGCGGGTTTGCTGGCCTTGTCGTGCAGGTCGAGGGCGAACGGGCCCATGCCCACCTCGTTCAACCGGCTCTGCACCACCTGCAGCGCGGCGCGTTTCTCGGCGACGAAGAGCACCTTCTTACCCTCGTAGACGGCGCGGGTGAGCAGGTTGGTGATGGTCTGCGACTTGCCGGTACCGGGAGGGCCCTCGAGCACGAAGGTGCGCTCGCTGATGGCCTCGGCCACGGCGGCCAGCTGGGAGGAGTCGCCGGGAACCGGGCACTCGGCGCCGAGCGCGTCGAGGTCGGCCGGTTCGGGCAGCGGCACCGGGTCGACGAACGGCTGAGTGGGGGTGTGCACCAGGTGGTGCACCAGCGAGTTCTGCGCCAGGGTCTCCCAGTTCTCGTCGAGGTCCTTCCACAGCCGGAACTTGGCGAACTGCAGAATGGACAGGTCGAGGGTCTCCTCCACCCGGTACGGCAGGCCCGCGGCCAGCAGCGCCTCCCGGGTGGCCCGGAATGCGGCGGCCAGGTCGATCCCGGTGCCGTCATCGGCGGGGCTGGCCAGCCCGGGGATGCTCAGGCCGTGCTGCTGCCGCAACTTCTCCAGCAGGCAGTAGTTGGGGGTGGACTGGCCGGCCTCGTCGAGCCGCACCCGGTAGTCGCCGCCGCGGCCGATGGGTTCGAGCACCACCGGCACCAGCACCAGGGGGCTGCGCAGCTGGCGGTCGCCCACGGTCCAGACCAGTGACCCGAACGCGAGGTAGAGGTTGTTGGCGCCGGTCTCCTGCAGCACGGTGCGGGCCTTGTAGGCCAGTCCGCGCAGCCGGGTGGTGTAACCGGTGTCGGTCACGTCGGCGTATACGGCGTGCTTGTCGGTGAGCAGGGCCGCCAGCTGGTCGGCGGGCAGGTCACGGCCGAAGCGGATGCCGCGCTCCCGGTCGATGGTCGACGTCCGGTCGGACGCCAGCAGGGTGAGCCCGGTACCGCCGTTGACCAGGTCTTCCACGCCGGCCAGGTGCCGGTCGGGCACGGTGAGCGACAGAGCGCCGCGTTCGGTGAAGTTGATCAGCCGGTTGCGCAGGCTGAGGTCCAGCAGCGCGTTCTTCCACTGGAGGATGCGGTGCGGGGTGGTGGCCGTAGCCGTGCTCGCGGCCGGTGCGGAGTCGTCGGCGCTCGCCGCGGCATCCGCGGACGCGCTCGGGGGAGTGTCGAGGGCAGGCCGGTATTCGGTCACGACCACGCTTCCGTCGGCACCGACCGTGCGGGCGGGAAGCGGCAGGATGCTGGTGCGCCGGGCCTGGGTCACATCGACGACGCCGATCACCTGGCTGAGGTCGGTCAGCCAGTCCCGGTATGGCGAGCGTTGCGCCTGTTCGAAGGTGGCCGGGGTGCCCACCCGGTCGGTGACCCGGGTGGTCTCGACCAGCCGGATGAGATCGAGGTCGATCAGGTTGATCACCTCGGCCACGTCGGTGAGAGCCGGGGCGCCCAGGGTTTCCGCTTCCCGCCAATAGCCGAGGAAGGCGTGGCCGGGCACGATCCAGAGCAGCGGGTGCAGGCCGGCCAGTTCCAGGGCCGCGGCCATCACCACGGTGGTGTCGAGGCAGGTGCCGATGCCCGATTCCGGCACCGAGCCGACCAGGACCTCGGCCGGGGTGCGCACCAGCTGGCCGTCGTCAGCCCAGCTGATCGGCGGGGTGGCGTAGCGGATGCCGCGGGCGCGCATGGCGTCGAAGACCGCCTCGGCCACCTGGTCGACCCGCTCTGGGCCGGCCTCGTAGCCGGGCAGGGTGCGCGAGCCGGTGCGGGTCTCGAGCAGGTCGGTGGCTTCGGTCAGTAGAGCAGCGACGGCCGGGTGGTGCGGCAACACGTGAGCGGAGAGCATCTCCAGGGCCAGGTCCACCGGGCGGGCGATCCACTGCTGCGCGGCCAACAGCAGGATCGGTTCCGACCCCTCCGCCACGGTGTCACCGTCCACGATCAGGCTGGCTCGGATCGACGCCGGCCGCTCACGCTCCACCTGCAGCATGGCCGCCGGGTCGACCAGCAGGGCCACATCGGAGAAGGTGGCCGTGCGGCCGGCGGCAAGGTCGACCAGCAGGTCGCGGGCGGCGCCGAGCGGCGTGCTCTCGCTGAGCGGTGCAGTGCCCGTATCGCCGGGCACCTCGCCGAGCACCTCGAGGCGCAGCACCGCGGCCCGCAACTCCGGTCCGGGATTGTCGATCACCACCCGCCCCACCACGTTGATGCGGTTGTGCGCGAGGGCGTAGCTGAGCACCGGTGTAGTGCTGAGCGAAACTATGATCTGTGCGGAGTCCGGGGTGATCGAATCCATCGGGATGCTCCTCGAGATAGCCAAACGCGGGTGACTATTCAATCATCGGGCTGAGGGAGTCAGGGGCGGCGCGCTGGTGCGCCAGGGGGAGGGAACCCCTCATCGCGCCCGGGCGGGCCATCTCTGCTAAGATCTTGAGGTTGCCGTTCAACGGCCGCGGATAAAGAGAGCTCAGGCATTCTGCCCCGAGCACCGCGCAGTGAGAGAAAGGGGATCCCATCTATGGCACTCGAAGCTAATGCAAAGAAGGCGATCATCGAAAAGTACGCTACCCACCCGGGCGACACGGGTTCCCCCGAAGTTCAGATTGCAATGCTCACGCAGCGCATTCTCGACCTCACGGAGCACCTCAAAGAGCACAAGCACGACCACCACTCGCGTCGTGGCCTGCTCCTCCTGGTTGGTCAGCGTCGCCGTCTTCTCGGTTACCTGTCCGATGTGGACATCAACCGTTACCGCTCGCTCATCGAGCGTCTCGGCCTGCGCCGCTAGGTAGCAGACCGGGTAGACCGCTGATAACGCGATCTTCTTCGAAACGGGCCGTCACCTTTTGGTGGCGGCCCGTTTTGTGTACCCGGGCTCAGCGGGTCTCGGCCGGGCGACCGGTGGGGCGCTTGTAGTAGCCCCACGGGAACGTGGTCTCCCGGATGAGCTGCCAGCCGTCGGCCTCGAGGTGCCGGCGTGCGGCCCCGCCCGGTGACCAGAGCAGTCGACGGTGCTCCCAGCGCTGGTCGGAGTGTTCCACCACGTGGTACATGGTGCCGTAGTCCACGATGTGCCAGCCGTGCGCCCCTTCGATGGCCAGGATGGCCATCTCGTCGAACGCCGTGACCGGGCTGAGCACCTTGCGGACTGCCGGGTCACGACCATCCACGGGCTCGAACGGTTGGGTGGCGGAGGAGAAGCGCTGTTGCGCCGCTTGGCGGCTCACCCCGAGCAGGCCGCCGATCGCGTCCCAACTGTGTCCGGCCGCGCGGGCGCCGTTGATCGACTCCCGCAGTAGTCGGCTGGTCTCCTCCGCGGCGGTGCGGCTCGCGCTCACCAACCGCAGATAAGCCGCCGGGTCGGTCTCCAGGTCGGCACGTAGTTCGGCCGGGGTGCCTAGCACCGCTTCGGCCACGGCCTCGCGGACGGCTGCGGCCTCGTCGGGGGTGAGCGCATCCGGTCGGTGGTGCGGGGCTGACGGCGTCATCGACCGGCCTCGTCGCGGCCGGGCCGGGTGTCGGTGGATGCCGACTGGGTCGCGTCGTCGTGCGCGGACTCGGTCGTGCGGGTGGCGTAGTCGTCGCTGACGGCGGCGCGCAGCGGTTCGAGGTCGTCCAGGGCCTCGGACTCCCGTTGTCTGGCAGTGGTTCGGTGGGTCATCTCGACGATGGCGATGAGGCCGAGAAGCGCCATGAAGGTCGCGCCGGTGAGGGCGCCGAGCACGGTCTCGGTGGGTTCGTCGTCGACAAACCAGGCGATGGTGCTGAACGCGGCGATGGCGACGACGGCTGTCGCGATCGTCGGCTTGTACCAGCGAGGGCGGGTGTGGAGAGTGGCTGAGGAGCTCATGTGTCAATGATCTCTTGACGTCTCGCCACTTGTCAAGAACTTCTTGACAAGTGGGCGGCCGGCAGCGTCTCGGTAGCGAGAAAGGTCGAATGAAACCTCGAATACGTTGCCGGGATAAGGTGAGCAATGTTCGCATTTAACCTCGATTCGGGGTAAACTGGCGGTATGGACGAGGACCTCTTCGGTTCCACAGCAGCGGCGGGAGACACTCCCACCGCAGACAACGCGGTCCCGTCCACCTCCGACTGGAACACCTCGCTGGCCGCCCCGGCGGTTGGGGCGGCTGCCGGGGGCAGCGCGGCTGAGCCCACTCCGGAAGCATCCGCCGAGGGCACGGTTACTGGGCGTCGTGGCCGGGTGAAGCCGGAGTGGCGTGACCCGTCTGAGCTGCCGGCGGTGCAGCGCGTTCGGGACGGCAGTTTTGGTGCGAAGCTCCGGGCGGTCGACGATGCGCGAGAACTCTTTCTCGCCGCGCTGAAAGACGTGGAGGTCACCAGCCTGAGCGACGCCGAAGTGGTCGCGTTGACCCAAGCGGTCGAGGCCGTCGGACGCCCCGTCGATGCGGCCCGGGTCAGCACCGCGGCCGTCGTCGCGGATCGGTCGCGCCGGGGCCTGGGCAATGACTCGATGGCTTGGCGGTTGGGTGCGAGGAACGACAACGATCTCCTCGCGTTGTTGACGAACGCGTCGATCGGGGAGATGAAGCGGCGGGCGAAGTTGGGCGACCGGGTCACGACACGGGTTGATGGTGGCGTCGTGCGGGAGCCGGACTTCCCCACGGTGGCCGCGGCTCTGAAAGCGGGGGAGCTGGGCATCGACTCCGCGGAACGGATTGTGGAGGGCTTGGCGGAGTTCACCCGGCACGGCCGGTGGAACACCGACCCGGCCGACTTCGCCGCGTCCGAACAAGACCTGGTGATGCACGCCACCGGCTCCGTCTGGGGCCGCGATGAGACCACGACCGACCCTGACAGTGCTGACCGTGGTGCACCGGGCGTCGCCGATGGTCCGGTCCGTCGCTTGGGTGACTCGGCTGAGTTCACCCAGACGGCCGACAAGGTCCGGGAACTCACCGCCCGACACCGCGCCTACCTCAACCCCGACGGGGCGCCACCGAATGACACCACCACCGACCTCAAGTCGCACTTCAGTTTCGGTAGCCGCCGCGACGACGGTCTGTACCCGATCCGCGGCGCGGTCACCCCGGAACTCAAAGGCATCATCAGCACTGTCTTCGACAGTTACCTCTCCGCCCGCAGCACCCCGTCGTTCCCGTCCGCGGAAGAACAGGCCTGGTTGGACGCCGGGGAACTGATCCCGGGTGACCTGCTCGACGACCGGAACGGCGCGCAGAAACGAGCCGACATTCTCCGCGGCATCTTCAGCCAAGCCGCGCAGAACCCGCTCACCCCGCAGATGGGCGGCCTGCCACCCACCGTCATGGTGCACGTGAACATCACCGACCTCCTCGACTACGACAAGCTCTCCGCCGCCGGGTTCGGCTGGATCGACGGGGTCGACGCCCCCATCTCCATGGCGACCGTGCAGCAGATGATCGACACCGGCGGCATGCAACCCGTGTTCATCGACAAAAACGGGGCCGTCACCGGGCTGGGCAGTAAAACCAGACGGTTCACCCCGATGCAACGCAAAGTCATCACCGCCAGAGACGGTGGCTGCGCCATCCCGGGCTGCTCCTGCCCACCGCAATGGACCGAAGTGCACCATGTCATTCCGTGGCAATACGGCGGGCCCACCGAGATCACCAACGGGGTGCTGCTGTGCTGGTACCACCACCGCACGATCGACAAATCGGGCTGGCAGATCCGGATGGTTGGCGGGGTACCGCAGGTCAAGGCCCCGGTCTGGCTCGACAACACCCAGCAGTGGCGCCCCGCCGGTCAGCACCGCGCCAACCAGAGCCGC
>Ga0247816_10000529_pt1 | contig 21137 bp, 26 predicted proteins | sample UWRJL209509C1_FD_179930 | JGI IMG/M metagenome (GOLD analysis project Ga0247816, IMG submission 179930) | Plant litter microbial communities from Arlington Agricultural Research Station in Wisconsin, United States - UWRJ-L209-509C-1 | ecosystem: Environmental > Terrestrial > Plant litter >...
TATAGGAATATTATTTTGAATTAATTGTTTTAAATATTTTTCTCTATCATGCTCTTTGCCTTTTCCCTTAGAAATATTTTGTATGTGGTTATTATCTGATGTTTTCTCATCAGTATTAATATCACTGCTCGAAGGATTAAGATTTCTTGGAGGCTGAATATTTTGTATGTGGGTATTATCTGATATTTGCCCATTATTATCAAAAAAAGGTGTTGTAGATATCTCAGTTTTGGGTAAATAATCGCTTACATTTTCCTGATTTATTGAATTACTATTTGTTTTAGTTAATGGTTGTACTTGCGTAATACAATTTTTAAAAGTGCAGTTTATTTGAGAAAACTCATGCATATTACCTTGATATATGATTGTACAATCTTTAAATTGGCATTTATATAGGTTTGAATATGGCTGAATTGTCACTGTTTGATTAGAATATTTTTTACGTTCAATATTTCCTTGAAGAGTTATGTTAGTGTCAGATTTTTTTTTAAATATAGAAAATAAAGTCATAATTATATAATTTTTAATAATAATATTATATTATATTATATTATTAAAATATATTCCAGCATATTAAACTATTATTTTAATTAAATTTAACTTAATTTCAATTTTCTTTTAGAGGTTAAAAATTAATTAGAATTTAATTTCAAAATACTTTATAATATTCTTTAATATCTACATCTATATTCATATGTTAAATTTTGATACTGTTATACGCTTTGTAAGTATTCCTTACAATTCTATGTTAATTTTAGCTTTTATTATATCGGGCATAATTTTATTTTTCCCTAATAAAAGACATACTATAAAAGCTGAGGATATAACTCAAAAATCAGCACAAAAAATGAGTATTATTGATGTTAGGGATAATCCGATTTCACGTATTCCACGCAGTAAAGTTTTAAATTTAGAGCAATTAGTTAAAACTAATCAAATATATAAACACTTAAAAAATAAAGATGAGACAATTATAATTATAGCCCAGAATAGAACACAGGCTTTAAAAAATTATAAGTTGCTCACTAAATTACAATATAAAAATGTGTATATTTTAGAAAAAGGTATTGATGGTTGGAAAAATGCTGGTTTGCCTTTAACACAAAAAGCATTATCTTAAGGAAATATTATGACTGTGGAAATTAAAATGTATGCTACTACAGTATGCCCATATTGTAGTATGGCTTTATCTTTATTAAAAAGAAAAGGTATAGATGTTAGTAAAATTAATAAAATATTAATTGATAAAGAAGTAGGTAAAAAAGAAGAAATGATGGAACTTACTAATAGAAGAACAGTTCCTCAAATATTTATAAACGACGTATATGTTGGAGGCTATGATGACTTGCAGGCTTTAGAAACTGCAGGTAAACTAAGCCAAATGTTAATTTAAGGAGATAAATATGACAAATGCTAATGAACCAGTGCAGGAAACACCAAACGAGAATGCGCCGTTTTTTAATATTCAGCGTGTATATTTAAAAGATTGTTCAATAGAACAGCCAAATTCACCGCAAGTATTTTTAGAACAAGATACACCTGAAATTGAAATTCAATTAGATGTATCAGCCAGCCGTTTACAAGATATTATTTTTGAAGTAGTAGTTAAATCTGTTTTAACTATTAAACAAAAAGATAAAGTGGCTTTATTAATAGAATTACATCAAGCTGGTATTTTTGATATTAAAAATGTAGAAGACTCACAATTAGATCCAATTTTAGGTATTGCTTGTCCTACAATTATTTATCCATATTTACGTAGTAATATGGCTGATTTAATTGCAAGAGGCGGATTTGCCCCAATACATTTATCAGAAATTAATTTCCAAGTGTTATATGAACAGCGTTTAGAAAAATTACAGCTAGAGCAAGATGCGTCACAAAATCAGCCAAATTCTGCCCAAGTGTAATTTTATTCATGTCTAAAAAAGTAATGGTTTTTGGGGCAGGAGCATGGGGAACAGCTCTTGCTAATGCTATATCTAACATAAATAATGTTAGTTTATGGCTTAGAAATTCACAACAATTACTAGCTATGCAAAATACTTATATTAATCATAAGTATTTACCGGATATTGCATTAAATAAAAAATTAAAATTTACTGATAATCTTAAGTGTGCTATTGATAGCGATATTTTAGTAATTGCTACTCCAAGCCATGTATTTCCTCAAATAATTCAAGATTTGAAACCATATATATATAACCAGTCTATTGTATGGATATGTAAAGGCTTTATCAATTTTAATTCTGGGGTCTATTTAGCCCATGAAGTAATTGATTTTTTATTACCAAATTATACCAATACAGGCGTTTTAACCGGTCCATCTTTTGCTAAAGAAGTTGCAATCGGTTTACCTTGTGCTTTAACAGCCGCTTCACACAGCCTAGATTGGCAGTCTACTATCCAAAGTGCTTTTCACAATAAAAATCTAAGAATATATACGAGTAATGATATTATAGGATGCGAATTAGGCGGAGCTTTAAAGAATATTTTAGCAATAGCTACAGGTATTACTAATGGTTTAGAACTTGGCTTAAATGCACAAGCCGCATTACTTACTAGAGGCATTAGTGAAATGATAAGGTTAAGCAGTGCTTTAGGCGCTAACCCTCAAACTTTAATGGGTTTATCTGGCGTAGGTGATTTAATTTTAACAGCTAACGGCATTTTATCAAGAAATCGTACAGTAGGTATTTTACTAGGGCAAGGCAAGAAATTAGAAAATATTTTATCAGAACTTGGACATGTAGCTGAAGGAGTTAACAGCGCTAAATTAGCCTATAAAATTGCACGCACACATAATATAGATACTCCATTAATTGATGCGGTTAATAATGTCTTATTTAACCATTATACCCCGCAGCAAGTTGTCGATAGCCTGCTTTCAAGGCAAGCTAAATCAGAAAATTAAATTAATACATAATTTATGTTTTTTCATCTTCTTTAACTATTTTTGGTTCAACTACATCAACAGTTAGTTTTTCTTTTCCAATAGCGTAATTGCTTTTTTTGAAAAATTTTCTATAGATGTATACAGCTAATAAACATAAACCAATAATAAGCAGCATTTTTCTCATAGTTTTTCCTATTTATAGTATTTATCAATAATTTGACATAAAACATGTATCCATATACCATGCACTTCTTGTATGCGTGCAGTACTAGAACCTGTAGCTATTAAATTTATATGATTTGAATTTTGTAATATTTCTTCAATTTTACCGCCGTTTTTACCAGTAAAAGCAATAATTTGCATATTTTTTTGTAAAGCTGCTTCAATAGCTTTTATAATATTTTTAGAGTTACCTGAGGTACTAATGGCTATTAATATATCTTTCTCATTCCCTAAACCTTGAACTTGGCGGCTAAAAATGTGTTCAAATCCATAATCATTACCCACAGCAGTTAAGATTGATGTATCAGTATTTAAAGCAATTGCTGGTAAAGATTTTCTTTCTACTTCAAATCTGCCGATTATTTCGGCTGCCATATGTTGAGCATCAGCAGCAGAACCGCCATTACCGCAAATTAGAATTTTATTCTTTTGGTTTAAGCCTGATACTAAGATTTTAGCTGCTTGTTCTATTTTATCTAAAACACCTAAGCTGGCTTGAATATTATTGATACTTTCAATAATAGATTGATGAATAATATTTTTAGCTTCAAGAGATATGTACATATGCATTACACCTCATAATCAATAATAATAATTTCTTCTTGTAGACCAACCTCTATCCATTGTTTTATAGACTCGTTTTGTAGTAAAAAATTAATGTAATTTCTAGAATTTTGATTTAATTCAACATCATAGCTGTTAAATCTTAAGGCAACAGGTGCAAAAAATGCATCAGCAATACTAAATTCACCAAATAAATAGCTATTAGGGGCTTGTTTAGCTAATAAATTAGTCCAAATTTCTTCAATACGCAAAATATCGGCGTTTAATTCAGGATTATTTATTCTTTTTTGTCTATCAGTTATTTGTGGTTTTCTTTTAATATTCATATTATACGTATTACGCAATGCCATAAATCCGCTATGCATCTCGCATACAATAGCCCTTGCCTCTGCTCTTTGCATTTCTGCTTGTGGCCATAAATGCTTAGCAGGAAATTTCTCCGCTAAATATTCACAAATAGCTAATGAATCGCTAATTGAATGATTTTTATCTTGATCTAGGATTAAACAGGGTACTTTTTTATTTTTGCTGTACTGAGCAATTTCTTGCTTGGAATTAGATTGCTTTAAATAGATAATTTTTTCATTAAACTCTATACCGAAATGCTGCATTAGAATCCATGGACGCATTGACCATGAAGAATAATTTTTATTGCCAATAATCAAAGTAAATTTATTCATTATGGAAACATCCTAGAAAGTAGATTATTTTTATGTACAAATTGATGGTAAAGAGCAGCAAATATATGTCCAATAATTGCAGCTATCAAAATATATGCACAATATTCATGAATTTGATTAAATAAACCTGCTAATTCTTTATCAACTGAAATAATATTAGGAATAGTTAAGGCTGGTAAGCCAAATAATATAACATTTTTACCTGCTGCTGAACTCATTAGCCAACCGCTAATCGGCATTATAAACATTAACATATATAAAATTCTATGACCCATATGAGCTAATGTATGCCAAGGCTGAGGCATATGTTCAAAATGTGGTCTTTTACTCATTTTTACAAAAAAGCGTATAACCACTAGCCATAATACAAACCAGCCAAAAGTTTTGTGCATAGTATATAACAAAGAACGATTGGCATCTTGCTTATCTAAACTTGTCATATAAAGACCTACAGCTAGTAAAGTAATAATTAATATAGCTATTATATGATGCAGTATCCTCATGCGTAGAGGATATTTTTTTAAGTATACCTGCACTTTAAATCCTTTTTTATACTTATTTAATATTTAATAAGTATAACATTGCAATTACCTTTTTGTAAGTTATGGCTCAAAATGTAGTTTTGTAGTAAAAGTACTAATAATTTATGTAAGTATTATCCCCCCTCATAGTACGTAAGGTGCAGTCAACTGCTAAAATCTTGGCAGTTAATCTATAAAAAACACCTATTTAGACATTTTTAACACATGTTTATTAAAATGTTTAAGCTTACGTGATATGAGGGGGATACTTACCTAAATTTATATTGCTAGGTAATATATACTAATGGTATTAATTATTTTAATATAAAACTTTTTTATGTGTAATCTAAAAATTACTTCATCTGTTGCTGCTCATAATACAAATGTTAATAATCTAGATAAACATAAATCTAATGATATGCCGCATATTATTTTAACCAAACTTCCTACTGAAATATTACAAAAGATAATACAATATGTATTACAAAATGATAAATTTTCAACTATATTTGTTTGTCAAAAATTTATGGATAATGCTTTAATAGTTTTAAATCTACCTAAGAATAATAATTTAAAACATAATATGTTTAGAAGGCTCAATAATGCAATAGTAACAATAGCATTTAAGCCTTTAAATTTACATAAAAACAGTATTATTAAACTACCAGATAATAGAAAAAAAATACAAATGCAAAAAATGTTAGAGTTTAAGGATTATATAAAATTTATGGTAAATTTAGATATTATCCCTGTAAAACTTATTGAGGCTGAAGTATTAATAAAGTTTTGTCAATTTTTAGTTACTAGAACTAGTGAAAATCCTTTAACTTTGGATTTTACAGGAGCTAAATTTGAAAATAATAAGATAGAACAGGCAATTGATATTATTATAAAGAATAAAATTGACATTCATTCAATTAAATTTGATAAGATAATTAAGTTATCTAGTTTAGCTTTAGAAAAATTAGAGTTTTACTTAAAAGATAATCCAAATTTTTTCAAGGAAGATTAAACTTTAGTTTTTAATAACTTTTTCAGTACCAGCTACCGTAAAAAATGTATAAGAAAGAGTGATAGTATGAATATCTTTAGGCAATTTTGAGTTTATAACAAAAGCTACAGGCATATCTCTACTCTCATTGGGCTTAAAAACTTGTTGCTTAAAACAAAAACATTCTAATTTATTAAAATATTTGGAAGCCTGAGCGGGTGAATAACTTGGAACTGCTTGGGCTGTTAATGGTTTATTGTTAATATTAGTAACTCTATACATTACATTTATAAGCTCTCCGGGGTGTATATCTATATTTCTTATTAACGGCTCAAATTTAAATCCGCCGTGAACATTTGCATCTAATTCAATATTAACAGTTCTAGATTTATCTACTTGAGTATTTTTAGATTCTTGATTAACTTGTTCAGTAATACTAAGAATATTAACACCTGTAATTTCACAAATAGTTTTATAAAAGGGAATTAAAAGAAAACCGAAGCCAAACATAACTAACGCCATTATTAATAGTTTTATTCTAACTTTTTTATTATGCGGCTGCTTAGTTTTTTCTTCGTCTTTTCCTTCTTCAATTTGTGACATAAATTTAATTTTTATTGAGACTGCTGTTATTAGTAATATCTTTTAAAATTTTTACTTCATACTTTTTACGCATATCCTGCATTAATGCACGCATTTCTTCTTTAGCATATATATCACTAAATTCTTGGACTAATCCTAATGTGTTTTTATCAGCTTCAACTATATCAACTTTAGATATTTTAAATAAAGCATAACCTAATGCAGTAGGAATACCTACATAGCTAGGTAAATTTTTAACATCAGCATTAAAAATACTTTCCATTAAATCTTTAGGGATTTTATTATCCATTCTAGTTATACTTTGGATTGGCGACCAGTTAATAACCTCTCCTTGTTTAGCTGCAGCAAGTTTTGTTACTCCAGCTTGCTTGGCTAATTTTAACCCTTGAATTAAAGTAAATTTTTGAGCTGCCTGTTCTTTAGCTTGCTCAAAAGTTTGCTGTAGTTTAGGATAATATTTAACAACATGGGCAATAATAGCTTGGTTACCGAATTGTATTACATCGGTATTGCGTTTTTGCTGTTTAACTTCAGGATCAAAAATTCCTCTTAATAATCTTTTATCAGCAAATGTAGCATTTTGATTATTTTCTTGGGTAATACCAGCGGCAGTTTGTATGTTAAAATTTAATTTTTTAGCAATAGCGATTAAGTTATTTGAATCCATTGCTGCGTTGGCTAAATCATCTAGCTGTTTAGCAAAAACTGCATCTGTATTTTGCTGTTCTAAGATTTGTGTAATAGTTTCTGTAGCTTCTTCTAAACTTTTAGTTGCGGCTGGTTTAATATCGGTTAATTGAATAATATGAAAGCCAAATTCACTTTCTACTAAAGGACTAATTTCACCAATTTTTAATTTATAAGCTGCTTCTTCAAACTGTTTAACCATAGCACCTTTAGTAAAAAATCCTAAATCACCATTTTTTTGTGCTGAACCTATATCATCAGATTTTTCTTTAGCTAAAGCTGCAAATTTACTTGGGTCTTTTTTAACTTCATCTAATATTGTTTGTGCTTTTAATTTTAGTTTTTCCTTTTCTAACGGATTTTCAACTTTTACTAAAATATGGCTGGCTTTTCTTTCTTCTGGAATTTGGAACTGAGCGATATTAGCCTCGTAATATTTTTTAATTTCATCAGAACTGGGAATTTTTTTAGCGATAGATTCTTTATTTATTAATATATATTCTAAATCAACTTTTTCGGGGCTTATAAATTCAGTTTTATTTTTTTGGTAATAATCTTGTAATTGGGCAGGACTAGCTTGAACACTACTAGCTAAATCCATAGCTGAAATATTTAAAACTTGTACTTCTCGTTTTTCAAGTAAACCTTTAGCAATATTTTCTTGAGCTTTTACTGGAATAAATGAGCTTTTAGCGATATTTTCTGCTAAATATTGATTAATTAATAAGAATTTAATACGAGCTTGAAATTGTTCCGGCGTCATGCCTTGTTTTTCAAGTAAATCTTTTAATTGCACTACATTAATACTGCCGTCAGTATTTCTTATATTAGCAAGAGCCGGCATACTATTTATATATTGTAAAACCTGCTGGTCATCTAAACTTATATTTAAACGCTCAATTTCTTTTTGCATTAAAATGCCGTCTATCATTTGATCTAAAATAGCTTTTCTATTTTCTGCAGTATCAGCTTGGGTAACATTTTTTCCATTAGCTTGAGCTTGTTCTATAAAGCTTTTATACTGAGCATCAAATTGTTCCTCAGTAATTTTTACATTATCAATTTTAGCAATATCATTGCTTTTTTCCATAAATTGAGAGTATCCTTCTACCCCTAAAAAAATGAATGAAGGCAAAATAAAAATAAATAATACTACCTGCATTATTTTTTGATTATTTCTAACAAACTCTAACATATAATTATCCGTATTAGTTTATTTTAGTTATTTGACTATTTAAGATTTACTCTTGCTTAAGCAAATATTATTACACAATTCTACAGATTGTACTATGTTAGAAAGATTTTGAAAAGATTAAAAGCAGATTTTTATCATTTATATATATTTAGGTAAGTATCCCCTCATAGCACATAAGCTTAAACATTTTAATCAATATGTGTAAAAAATGTCTAAATAGGTGTTTTTTTATAGATTAACTGCAGAATTTTAGCAGTTGACTTCACCTTATGTGCTATGAGGGGATACTTACCTATTTTAATATTGATATGTTGTGTTGCAACAATTTTCTTTGCTTGTATAATAAAAGATAATAATGAATTTTAGGAGCAGAAATGGGCAGATTCAATGCAATATTTATTCCAGGTTTACTTAATGATGAGCGTTTGTGGTATAAACAAGTACAAAATTTATCAGATATTCTTATTTCTCATGTAGCAGATATTACCTCACAAGATAATATTAGTGATTTAGCAGATAGTGTTTTACAAAAAGCTCCTGAACAATTTATTTTAATTGGTTTATCAATGGGAGGTTATGTAGCTTTAGAAATTATGCGTAAAGCACCCCAAAGAGTAATTGGATTAGCTTTATTTGATACGAATGCTAGAGCCGATACTCCAGAAGGAAGTAGTAACCGCAGAGTAGCTATTGAACAGTCTAAAACAGATTTTGCTAGTGTAGTAGATGATTTTATTCCTAAAATTCTCTATCCGCAGCATTTAGACAATATAGAAATTGTTAATTTAATTCATGAGATGGCTGATGAGGTTGGTAAAGATAAATTTTATAATCAACAAACTGCTATTATTAATAGAATTGACAGTCGTCCGTTTTTAAAAAATATTGAGTGTCAGACTTTAATTGCCTGCGGAGCAGATGATAAATTAACGCCTGTAGATATGCATGAAGAAATGCATCAGTTAATTCCACATTCAACTTTGAAAACTATTGAAAATTGCGGTCATTTAAGTGCTTTAGAAAAACCATTTGAAGTAAGCGATCTTATAAGAGATTTTGTAAATAGTTTAACTTCGCCTAAAAATGTTAATACTGTAGATAAATTACAAGATACGCAAGGTACTAAATTAAATACTAGTAATAGTAATGATGCAAGTAATCCTAATAATGGTATAAATTTGCAACAAGAGGATTTTAGTAACTCAAATAATAGTAATAATCATAATGAAAATTATGTAAGTAATCAAAATACACCAAATCCAGCATCAATAAGCAACCATAAGAATAATTATAATATGCAGACTAATGAATACGGCAATTCAAGAAATTCAGATATTAATAAGCAATTTGTAGATAAAGCAAATGTAGAAGCAGAAGAAAAGTCTTAATAAAGTTTAAAATTTAAAGTTTATTTTATACACCCATTAAAATTAAATTAGTTTTGTGGGTTATTTTTTTTCGCCAAATTCATAATCTACCATTAACCCTTTCTTAGATTCTGCTAAACCTAGCATTGTATCTTTTATAAATTTTACGGGTAAATCAGGATTATCCTCAATAGCTTTACCTAATCTTGCCCAGTGTTCAATTTGCTTAGTTACTGAGCGATGTTCTGCAATTGCATAAGTTTTAGCTATACTGACTAATTCATCTGATACTTTTATTGCTGTTGCCATATTTATATCCTTTTTGTTTAATAATACAACTAAATGCAACTTTAATTTAGGTAAGTATCCCCTCACAACAAGTAAGGTACTGTCATGTGTTAAAATATTGGCAGTCAGGATATAAAAAATACATGTTTTAGTTATTTATTTGCAATATTTATTAGTATGTTTTATCTTACTTGTTGTGAGGGGATACTTACCTAAATTTATTAGGCTAAATTATTTCTTGTCCATTTATCCATAATTCGTATTCTGCAATATCAATTTCTTCATTCCATACAATGCCATAACTTTGTGCTTTTGCTTGAGTAAATAAATCTATATTTTTTAAAGGCTTAAAAATTTCTAAATCAAACAATTGTGACATATTATATTTTTTAGTGATTTGATTATTAAAAGTTACGAGTAAATGATAATTTTCTAAAGCCTGTACATCAATAATTTTAAGCGTTTTTAAACCTTTAAATAAAGTCTGTGGTTCTATATCTTGACCATACTCCATGATTTAAATACGGCTTTAAATCAAAAGTGCCGATAGCTCCATCTTCTAGTTCTACATAAATTTGGTAATCTTTGAGGGGTTGTACGGTTTTGGTGTTGTAGTTCATGGGTTATTTATTTTAATATATGTATGCCGTTATTGTCTTTTATTCCCTCCCACATAGCATCAGGGGCTAAATCTAAATGCCCCGGCCATGTAACTACATTATCAAATATAGTAGCTTTATCAAATTCATCAGGATTGATTAAATGAGCAAATACACCTCTAAAAAAGCTGGGTTCAAATTTGACTAATCCATTCAATCCGTCGGCAAAAAATACTTTTAATGTGTAATTTTCTTTATCAATTATTTCTATTTTTTTTATATCCCAGTACATGGCGTTACTCCAATGGTTTGATTTTATTAGGGGGTAAACTTTTTTGGCATAATTCCCAGTTGTCTAATAACTCTTGTTGGTGTATTTTTGCCCATTCTAAAATACCGTTTAATGTTCTTTTTGGCATTTCTCCCTTTAACAATTCTATAGTATTAATATTTATACTGCATTTATACTCACCATATTTACAATGAAAATGTGGCGGTAAATGTTCTCCCCAATACATTTGTATTAATATTCCCCAAAATATGCTAATAGTTGGCATTTTTAATCTTTCAATATCTTTATACTATATTTTACATTGCTCAATAAGAAAAATCTAATTTTTAAATTCTTTTATTTTTTGTTTTAATTCCTTAATTGGTATCCATTCAGGGTTTTCAAATTTATTTATGTCTATAATGTTATCAGTTTCTTTTGGCATTTCTTTATAAAAAGCATTTATAAGTTGGGCTATATTATTTTGTGATTTTTCTATGCAATTTTTAACTTCATTAATCATTTTATGTGTATAAATTATATACTCTCTTATGTAAAGGTCTGGTATTAACTGTAAAATTTTATGCAAATCCATATGAATATTCATAATGTCATTTACTAAATCAATCTTATACCAATCTTTTTCAGCTAAATTATATTTTTCCCTAATAGCAAATAGATATTCAGACCTTAAATTTATCCATTTTATGCAGTCTTGATATATAATTTCTTGATTCATTAAATTTAATTCTAATTCTTTATTATTATTATTAAAAAGATAAGCTAAAGATTTAACATCTAAATTTAATTTGTCTAATTCAATGTGTATGCTAGCTGGTATATTTAATGATCTTAATATTAACCTCTCATTTAAAACAAAAGAATTTATGTTTTTTAAAAATATTATTTCTTCATTATTTAAATTAGGCTCAATATCATTTTTATAATATTGATATACCCTACTTAACTGAAATAATAATCTAGAAAGAGCATGATTAATGACTTCAATATTTAACTGTTTTTCTTTTTTTCTTTCATAATTCCATGTAAAGAAAAAAGCGATTCCAGCACCAATAGCAGTAGATAATAAAGGTAGCCAAAATTTGTCTTCCCATGAAAATTTTTGTAAATTTTCTAGAAATTTAGAAGCTTGTTCAGAAAAATTTATTAAAAAATTAATTTCCATTTTTAAATTATCTCTTGTAAAAAATTGGTCATAAACCTTTACTCCTCATATACTGCCGCCATCTCCAACCAGCTTTTAACAATATTTTGGGCTAAAATTTCCTGTCTGGCTAAATATTTATCTGTGTCACTTAAAATTTTATCTTTATCAATATCTAAATCTTGGCTTTCATCAATCCAGCAATTAATTTGCGGACTGGTTACTTCAAAATGAAACTGCACAGCAATAACATTTTTATAAGTATATGCATTGCAATGCAAACTTGTATCATCGTCAAATAAAGCACTAGCACCTTTAGGTAATTTATATCCTTCATTATGCCAATGAAATACATGCAAATTTTTACTTACTTCGAACCAGCCGTATTCAGGAGTTGGAATTTTATAAATTTCTTGTCCTAAACATTTAGCAACCAGCTGTGAACCAAAACAAATTCCTAAAATTGGCGTATTATTCTCTAGTGCTTTTTGTGTTAATTCTAAAGCCTCTTTAACCCAAGGTGTATTTTCAGTTACACTATGCAGACTGCCTAATAAAATTAGCGGTTGATGGAAATCAATATCTTGGATATGTTCTTTAGTAAATAATTTATATTTGTATTTAGGTAATAAACTTTCGACATAGCCAATTGAAGTATCTTTGTCAAATTCTAAAATTTGAATCATTATAATCCTTTTTGTTTAGGGTAATTAGCTAATAATCCATCATAAAACCACATATCTTTAGGAATTACGGAATAAATATGTGCATCATGTACTTGTTCGCCTACGCTTAATCTATTACGCAGCGTACCTTCAAAATGCCCTGCACCGCGTCTTACAATGCGTTTAGCATGTGCTGCATTATTTACATCAATAACAAACTCAATTCTAACTAATTTCATTATGTAAAAACCAAGATAACACATATAAGCTACAGCAATATCCAGTAAATCTTTACCTAGTTTATTGGGTAAAACCCAACAGCCTAAATTGGCTAATCTATGGGTAAAATTTATATCATTTAATGAGCATGAACCTAGAATCTGTCCATTATTCTCATCAATAATTAAAAATTCGTAACTCATATTAGCATTCCAATTATCAATACAAGAATTTATCCAAAATTTACTATCTGCCATTGAATATGAAGTTCGGTTATGTAATATAAATTTACTTAAAAATTTTATATTACGGTTATAGGTTAAAAAAACTTTGTTAGTATCGCTAGAATTATGCCTTCGAATACATACAGAGTTTTTATCATCTATTTTAAAAATTTTGCTTTCTTGTTCTATAGATAAATCATTAACTAAAGGATTAATAGACATAATAAATTCCTAAATTTTAAGGTTTTTTGGTAACAATACTTGTATGTAGTTTATTAATATCAAAATATTTTTTTATGCAGGCATTTACGCTTTTAAGATTAGTTTTTTCAACATTAGCCTGCCAATTTTTTAAATAATCAACAGGTAAATTATACCAAGCGATAATAGCTAATTGATTAAGCCATTTTTTATTAGTGTCTAGTCTAGATGAAAAGCTTTGCAGTAAGAATTTTTTAGCTTCATTAATCTCTTGTTCTGTAACTCCTGCTGCTATAAATTTACTGAGTGTATCTTTTACACTCTTATTTACTGTATCTATTTGTTCAACTTTAGTTTGAAAATCTATATAAAATAAACCTTGCTGCTGTAAAGGCAGAAATGTTGAGGAAATTCCATAGACAAAGCCGTTTTTTTCACGGATTTCATGCATTAATCTTGAACTAAATCCCCCGCCGCCTAATATATAATTAGCTACTAAAATATCAAAAATATCTTTATTATCACGTTTAATAAATAAACTTCCCATATTTACATGTGCTTGAGAAATGTCTGAAAATTCTATGCTTTGTTTATTAGTGTTACCTTCTTTAACAATAGGAATTGAATAATTATTATTATTCTTAACAGAATTGATTAACAATTGTTTAGTTAAATTTATATCTGTTAAATTTATATCGCCAACCATCAAAATTTTAGTTTGAGAATTTTCTATATTAAAAAATTGTTGTTGATAATAATTAGTTATATCTTTTAAAGTAATGCTTTTAGCATCATTTAATGAGCAAGTTTGTGCATATGGATGGGTGTTATATATATTTTTATATAGGTTTTTTAATGCAGTAAAGGCAGGTTGTTTTTGATTTTGTATAACATTTTGAATAAGAGTATTTTTTTCTCTATTGAACATATCATCAGAGAATTGACTATTATAGACTGCATTAGCAAACCACTTGATTGATTTATCTTTTTCACTATTTAAATAGCGTAGATTAAGCATTACATAATCATTCTCAAAATTTATAGAGTATTCACTGCCAATATCATTTAAAGTATTTGCGGTTTGTTCTTCATTTAAATTATTAATCTGTTTGCCGTGCAGTAAGGTAAATAAATCTGCTGTACATGAATTTTGGGTATAAATTCTAGGAAAAAGCCATGCAATATCAGTACTGGGAATAGAAGATGTTTTTACATTATATATTTTAGTGTTATTAATATCACTAATTGATATATTATTTAATGCTAAAGTAATACTAGAATAAAACACCAATAAACTAGTAAAACACAACTTTTTAATCATAATTAATAAATATCTCTTGAAAATTATAAAACTGCCGCTATATATAGATTATACAAAATCGCATTATACTGCAACATTAATCAAATAGCTAAAATATAAAACTTTTAGTATAATATAATTTAATTAAAAGTTTATAGTATATCGCCCATAAACAATACTAGCAAAGGAGCATAGTTTGAATAATTTAAATAGTATGCAAAAAATAATGCTTTGGATACTAATTATAGGTAGCTTATTCATGGTATATAAGCAATTAGACAGCAAAAAACCTGCTTCTACCGTAACGTATACTCAATTCATATCAGATGCTAAAGCTGGTAAAATCGCTAAAGTCGATATACAAAATGCTGAAATGGGCGGACAAACTTTATTTGTTACTCCTAAAACAGGTAAGCCCTATCAATTAACAGCACCTATAGATTTGTATATGGTTAATGAATTATTAAAAACTAATATACAAATAGTAGGACTTCCTCCCAAAGAACCTAGTATTTTATTTTCTGTTCTTATGTCATTATTGCCAATATTACTTTTAGCGGGTTTATGGTTTTATATGATGAAGCAAATGCAGGGCGGGGGTAAAGGCGGAGCTTTTACATTTGGTAAATCAAAGGCTAAATTAATTGATGAAAATGAAAATCCAATAACCTTTAGTGATGTAGCAGGATGCGATGAAGCTAAAGAAGAAGTTAGTGAAATGGTAGATTTCTTAAAATCTCCTGATAAATTTCAAAGACTAGGCGGTAAGATTCCACGAGGAGTATTATTAATAGGGCCTCCGGGGACTGGTAAAACTCTTTTAGCTAAAGCCATTGCTGGTGAAGCTAAAGTTCCTTTTTTCTCTATTTCAGGCTCAGATTTTGTGGAAATGTTTGTAGGGGTCGGTGCTGCCCGTGTTAGAGATATGTTTGAACAAGCTAAAAAGCATGCACCTTGTATTATATTTATTGATGAAATTGATGCTGTCGGGCGTCATAGAGGCGGCGGTGTAGGCGGCGGCAATGATGAACGTGAACAAACATTAAATCAAATGTTAGTAGAAATGGATGGATTTGAGCCAAATTCAGGGATTATAATTATAGCTGCGACTAACAGAGCTGATGTATTAGATAAGGCTCTGTTGCGTCCGGGCAGGTTTGATAGACAAGTTCATGTTGGTTTACCAGATATTCGCGGCCGTGAACAAATATTAAAAGTACATTTACGTAAAATTCCAATCGATGCAAGCGTAGATCCAAGCATTATAGCTCGAGGAACACCGGGTTTCTCAGGTGCTGATTTGGCTAATTTAGTTAATGAATCTGCTTTGTTTGCAGCAAGGCGTAATAAACGTTTAGTAGATTTTCAAGATTTTGAAGATGCTAAAGATAAAATTTATATGGGTCCTGAGCGTAAATCAACAGTAATGCGGGAAGAAGAAAAGCGTGCAACTGCTTATCATGAAGCAGGTCATGCGATTGTTGCAGCTACTTTACCTAAAGCAGATCCTGTGCATAAAGTAACTATTATGCCCAGGGGTTGGGCATTAGGCGTTACTTGGCAGCTTCCAGAACATGATAAACGTTCATATTATTATGATGATATGCTAGAGCGAATAGCCATTTTATTTGGCGGACGTGCTGCTGAAGAAGTATTTTTACATGCCAGAAGCACTGGGGCATCGGATGATTTTAATAAAGCTACACAACTCGCCCGTGATATAGTTGTAAAATACGGTATGACAGATGCTCTAGGTCCTATGGTGTATACGGATAGTAATGAAGGTGCTTTTGGCATGTCCAGCAAAACTATTTCAGAACATACCCAGCAGTTAGTTGATCAAGAAATCAGGCGTATTATAGACCAGCAATATAAAATCGCTGTAGATATTTTAGAAGCTAATAGGCATAAAGTTGAAAATATGGTAAGTGCCTTAATGGAATGGGAAACAATAGACGCTGAACAAATTAAAGATATTATTAAAGATGTTCCTATACGTAAACCTAGATATTTATCCATTAATAATCCAGAAAGTGTAAAAGTTGTAAAAGAAGAAATCAGTGATGAGGAATTAAAAATTACACCTCCGCCTAATATTCTTAAGACGCATGATGAAAATGTTATACAACCTACTAAGGATGATAACAAATAAAATGAATAATAATCTAGCATGTATATTTCCAGGTCAAGGCTCGCAATCTATAGGAATGTTAGATAGTTTTAATCAACAAACTATTGTAAAACAAACTATAGAAGAAGCAAGTAGTGCTTTAGACGAAGATATAAATAAAATAATTACTCAAGGACCTGTAGAAAAATTAAATTCTACAGTTTATACTCAGCCTATTATGCTAGCTTGTTCTATTGCTATCTATCGTTTATGGTTACAAAAGAGCGGTACGATACCATCTATCTTAGCTGGGCATAGTTTAGGCGAATATAGTGCATTGGTAGCGAGTGAGGCCATAGATTTTTTTGAATGTATAAAATTAGTGCGATTTAGAGCTAAAGCTATGCAAAATGCAGTACCAAAAGGTTTTGGAACAATGGCTGCCATTATTGGTTTAGATGCAAATATAGTAGTTAGTACGTGCCAAGAAATAACAAGTAATTATTCTAATAATCTAGTAGTCCAAGCAGCTAATTTTAACTCTAAACAACAAACTGTAATTGCTGGAAATATAGAGGCCGTGAATAAAGCATGTGAAATTTTAAAGAGCAAAGGAGCTAAAAAAGCTTTAGTTCTACCAGTTTCAGCTCCATTTCATTGTTCTTTATTAAAGCCGGCTGGAGACGAATTACAAGAATATTTAAAAAATATTAAAATTTCTACTCCAAAAATTCAGTTATTAAATAATGTTGATGTTAATTTATATACTAATACAACTACTGAAGCAGAGATTAAAGAGGCCTTAGTAAGACAGGTATATAGTCCTGTACGCTGGGTTGAGACTATTGAGGCTATTGAACCAAAAGTTAAAAATTTTGTAGAAATGGGAGTTGGTAAAGTATTACAAGGTTTAGTTAAAAGAATTATTTCTACTAATAATACAGCTAATATTTATACAACTGATACTTTAGAAAATTTGCAGGCAAGCCTAACATCTTTATCTTATATACCTGCCTAGTTTATAATACTTTAAAAGATATATCCTATTATGTTAGATAATCAACTAATTTCTCTTGTATCTTCAAAAATATTAAAGATTAAACAAGCCGCTAGTTTAGTAACAAATAGTCAAGATAATTTTGTATTTACTAACGGAGTATTTGACATTTTACATTTAGGGCATTTAACTTATTTAGCCCAAGCCAAAGCTCTTGGTGATAAATTAATTGTAGGTTTAAATAGTGATAGTAGTGTTAAATTATTAAATAAGGGGCAAAATAGACCTATTAATAATGAATTAAACCGTCAAATAATGCTGGCAAGTCTATTAATGGTAGACTATGTAATTATATTTAATGAACAAACTCCAATTGAGCTGCTTTGTCAGTTAAAACCTAATATTTACGTTAAAGGCGGGGATTATACAATCCAAAATCTACCCGAAACTCCATATGTTGAGTCTTGGGGAGGAAAAGTAAAGATTTTATCTTTCGTTAATGGTTATTCTACCACATCTATTATAAAACAAATAAAAAATAATAATTAATATAAAAAATATACTATAATTATAAATTATAAATTAATTTAAAAATATTATGTATTTAACTAATTTATTTAATAAATTTTGGTCTTCTCCTCCTAGAGAATATATTCAAAAAAAATTAAATAGCAAACAATGTAAGTATTTACAACAAAATGACAAGAAAATCAATCCGCAAAAATTTTTTGATGCTTATCAATTAGCACAGCAAAGTAAAAATATGCCTATATATTCTTTAAGAAAAATAAAAAAAATATATCAAGCTGAGAATTATTTCTATCAAGGCTTTGAAATAGATAATACAATAAAAGTTTATTTGAATTATTTTGTTAGCGGTTTAGCATGGGGGACGAATACTATTTCTCGGCTTAATATAACAGGTATTAATTCTTCAAAGGCTGCTATGGTTAAACAAGGGATTAATACTTTTATAGCACCTACCGTAGGTTCTTTTTATGATATGTTAGTTGGTGCTGTAGGGAATAAATTTATTCTTAATGTAATGCCTGAATTGGATAAAAATATTAAAGATTCTCCTTTATATACAGAAATTATATATAAATTTAATCATTTATATAATGAGTTTAATAATCCAGAATCTGCTATGACGCATGAAGAATTTTCAAGTAAATTTACAGATATTAATCAACAGTTGGAAAGACAAAATGCTAGCAATAAATTTGCATTTTACGGTTTAGGCGGTATATTACGCAGTATTTCTAACATTATAATTATTAGTACTATATCAGGTATTGTTACAAAAAAAGAAGAATTAACAATACAACAAAATATTGGTGCGATTTTGGGAGGTTTTGCAGGACTATGCTTAGCATCGGGTTTAGATAGAATTCTTCAACAGGTTTTAACCGTAAAATATAATTTAGAATGCGGAGATTTATTTTCTGACGAAGCAAATGAACGCAAAAAAAATGATCCGCAATATCAATATGTTGTTACAGATATTAGTCAAGAAAAATGTAAAAAATTCTTAAAGTTTGCTGAACAAATAGAATATGAACAAGTCATAGAAAATGCTGAATATAAACTAGTTAAATTAGTTAAAAAAAATGATATTAATTCAACGCAAAAGTCTTTAGCTAATCTTAGTAATTTTGCTAAGGAGTTAATAACACTCAAATTTGGCCAATGGGGAAATTTAGATTTAGAAGGTAGTATTGCTAAAAGTTTAATAAGTAAAAAAAGTTTATTTTTACATAATTTGCCGGCTAATTGGTTTAAAGAACATGCTATTTTATCACAATTTTGTAAAAACTATGGCAATTTACTTCAAGCTGGGCCTTTGTCGCCTTTGTTTTGGAGTATATTTGCAGACATTGCCCGCTATGCTTTTGCTAATAAAGTAGTCGGTTTGAAAATATTTGCAATAGGAAAAGTATTAGCCGGCATAATTTTAGCCCTTAGTAACTTGTTAAGCAGTAGCGAAAGAAAAGCAGTACAAAAAATTTTACATAATAAAGGAGATGAGGAATTATATTCAGATAAAAATGGTCATCCAATAAGTCATAAATATAAACTCCAATATAAGACTGAAGATGAGGATGTAGGGTTAGTTAAATATGATATGCAGTATAATCGCTTAGTTTCCAGATATACTTTATTTAAACGATTAGTTTATGGGATTGGAAGCAGTACTACGCCTTTATTTAGGACACCTTATTATCTTATAAAGATTAAGAATTTAAAATCTAAGCTAGAGGAATTAAATAATTATACTATTGAAATCCCTCTAACTTCAAGTTAAGTTATTTAAGCTATTTTTTCTCAAAAGCAAATCTTTTTTTCCATAATTCTTTGATTTCGCCAAGAAATAAAATAGCACAACCTGCAATAATCATAGGTATACATAACCATTGACCCATAGTAAAGTCTAACATTTGTAAACCTAAGAATGCATCTGGTTCTCTATAAAATTCAATTATAAATCTAAATAATCCATAAAAGAATAAAAACATACCAGAAGCAGTTCCGCTAATTCTAGGCTTTGTAAGATAAAACCATAATATTATAAATAATACTAATCCTTCTAAACCCATTTCATATAATTGTGACGGATGTCTTGGCAATCCATCTTTAGCACTAGGAAAGATTACTCCCCAGTTTGAAGTAGTAATTCTGCCCCATAATTCGCCATTGATAAAATTACCTAATCTACCAAAAAATAATCCAATGGGAATAACAGGCACTATAAAATCAGTTACATTAAAAAAAGTACGCTTTGTTCTATATGCAAATATAAAACATGCTAATAGTACTCCCATTAATCCGCCATGAAATGACATTCCTCCACGCCATACTTTAAATATTTCAATTAAATTTTCACTATAGTATGTCCATTGATAAAATAAAACATAACCAATCCTCCCGCCTAATACTATACCTAGAATGCAGTAAAATAGTAAATCATCAATTTGTTCTTTTGTCCATGTTTTATACTGGGGGAATTTCTTTACTCTGTAACGCATAATAACAGAAGCTAAAATAAAAGATATTAGATACATCAACCCATACCAGTGAACAGCAAAACTGCCTATCTGAAAAGCTACTGGGTCAATATTTGGCATATTGTACATAATTATTAGTTATCTTTTGAAATAATACCTATATTATATGGTATAAATTAATAAATTGTGAATGGTCTATAAAATTTACATTTTTTAACGCCATGTACAACTTAAAAAAGTAAAATATTAGTTAAGTATCTCTTTCTAGCAAGTAAGATATTGTAGAGGTTACATTTTGCATAAAGGATAAATAGAATACTTTTTTAACATTTATTGAGGTGTTGTATTAGAATGTTTTGTCTTACTT
>Ga0247816_10000530_pt1 | contig 21129 bp, 23 predicted proteins | sample UWRJL209509C1_FD_179930 | JGI IMG/M metagenome (GOLD analysis project Ga0247816, IMG submission 179930) | Plant litter microbial communities from Arlington Agricultural Research Station in Wisconsin, United States - UWRJ-L209-509C-1 | ecosystem: Environmental > Terrestrial > Plant litter >...
ACTCGACAGCTAGTGAGGCTGTGTCGTCATTCACTGGTATTATACCACGTTCGCCTCAAGTATTGCCTTGCCACCCCTATTCTGATACCATAAATAGGCTTTATCGCGACGTTTGTTGCGGAAAACAACGAGGGCCCTTAGCTCATTTGGCTAGAGCGCGTCATTGACGTTGACGAGGTGAGAGGTTCGAATCCTCTAGGGCCCACCACAGACATTATAGAAAAGACTCCTCACGGGGTCTTTTTTGATACCTCCGCACACGCCTGATACCTTCACGACAGATACGCTGAGGCTTTCCCCACAACTTCCCCCTACTTTTCCACCACCCCTTTTTACCGCTCCTCACCACTGGTATATCATAGGCGGTATTTCACGTGAATGTCTGTTCTATTGACAATTCATGACGTATATGCTAATATGTATCCATGAGTATCACTCAACAGAGTAAAACCAAAAGTACACAAAGCACCCATTTAGATAAAACATCTTCATTAGAACGTTTTACACTCGGTTTCGAGTACAATAAAACGTTACAAGAGATCAAACGAGAAGTACGAGTGCGTACATTATAGGGCTCATACCCAACGAAATACCCCAGCTTTCTTGCTGGGGTATTTTTATGTGGCGCCATATGTAACAGTGAGCTCCCCTTTTCTCCCTATCAGCAGAGAGCGGCGAACAACAAAGGTTCTAAAGAAGATGCAGCCTATTCCGGCTTATCAAGCTCAACATCGCTGACGCGCAATGCTTCTTTTGGCGCGGCGACTTTCTTAAGTGCATCGCGTGAGGCAACGGTTGCCTTGTTCGTCACATCAAACTTTACGAGGTAACGGGCAAAAAGTAGCCGAGTCTGTGCGTTAATGGCAGCAAATGACAGGAAGCCAATTGCAGTGAACGGCATCAATATCCACTGTAGGACCATGCCGATGCTTCGGGTTCGCTTATAGCGAGCCGGGCGCGGTGGCAATAATTTCAATGAGAGGAAGATCATAATCAAAAGGCCAACTAAGGCAACGCGCTGGATTAAACTAATAGTGTCGGGGAGCTGATGTGCCACGACATCGCGATATGCCTGGCTATTGAGGAGCAATGGAATCCATCCACCAACCGCAACGATGATCGGCACACTCGCCGCAGTAATATAGCCATCGAGTGCGCGGTAGAACCAGACGAATCCACCCCAGAATGGGACTCGCCTATCCTTCGTAAAAATATGTGAGGCGATGAACGGAATGTCAGAAGCGCCATACATCCAGCGGCGAAGTTGAATAAACTGAGCTTTAAATGTCTTCAGGTAGGTATTGTCGAGTACGGCGTCTTGGTAGATCGGAATGTACAACGGGTGGACCGAGTAGTTACCGCTAAAGTAGAAATAGCTGCGCCAGAAATGGTGACCATCTTCAACGACCGTTCGCGTACTCCACCACTTCATTTCAACCAGTGATTCCATCGGTTGTGAGTGCGAAGCAAAGTTTCGCATAATATGCGGGCGCATTGAACTAATAATGTTCCAAAAGGTGTTGCCGGTCGCGAGCACACGCATTGGCGCCGGGACATCCCAGATGTTATTCAAGAAAAGTGCGATTGGTTGGTAGGCAAGGTGTTTACGGTCCTCATTGACGATATATTCATATGTCGCATAATCAAAGTATCCAGGGTGCGGACGGTTGTCAGAGTCGAGTGTCGTGACGAGTACATTTTTGTATTCAATCTTTTGTTCAGTAAACCAATCCTGCATCTTTAGGCCGGCATACGTAATATTGCCACCCTTCCCAACGACTTCGTTTGGAAGATCGCGAGGATGCTTCACAATCTGGAAGTCCATGAACTTACCGGCGAACTTCTTCTTCAAACGCTGCGCAGTGGCTTCGATGTCGTCCCCGCCCCGCTCCTCGTATGCCAACACAACGACCATTCGAGAAAGATCATACGTGGTACGAATAAGTGAGCGGACCGTTGGCTCGATCACTTCGTAACTTTCGTTGTACGCTGCAATAATAACTAAGTTATACAGTTCGGATGGCTTTGGGAACGCAGTTGAGTCGGCCGCCATGAGGCGAAGGTTTTCAACATGCTTTACTGCAGCGAAGCCTTTAGGGTGGCTAATGTCTTTATGTCGGTCGTATGAAGCAGCTGGATCTTCAAGTTCACCCAAGCGGTGCGCCCAGTGTACTTTTTGTGCCTGCACTAAACGATTATGGCCGGCAATCGTATGAAACACGATACCGATCGACTTCACCAAGAAGACGACAATGATGAGCATAAGATAAATCGCCGCAAGCAATGGCGAAACGATAGCGAGGACAATAAGAAGGATCCAGGCGCCATAACTGAGAATGGCTGGAACCATCTCGAAGAATCGATACATGCGGGTGCGTTTGCCGAGAGGGATCTCTAGATCAATCATACCCATCGTCTCTTTATACCGGTGACCAGACGTTGATAATCGAGAAGCTGACAATCCAGGCGAACACAAGGATACCAATACCGAACCACGCAAACATGATTGCGAGCGGATGACCTTTTGTAAGGAATATCTTAATTGAGAGTGCGGTATGGAAGAATGCAGTTAAAAGGCCGAACCCAGCGAAGCCCAAAAGGTAAAACCATTGGTCGCGGTAAAGGTGCGTGGTACCGAATGCGGTGTAGTGGGTCACAAGCTGCAATTCGCTTGGACGAACAGAGGCCACAATAAAGACTGTGTAGGCCACTGCCAAAGCTACCATAATAATACACAGTGTCGCTAGGTAGCGATTTGTGAACAGGGCTTTAATTGAATGAGTCAGAGTATTCTTTAACATATATAGTAAGTGGTTATCTCCCACCATTATACCATTCGCCTTTCGCAAAACATAGCAGCCTGAGAGAGGTTGCACTACCGCCAAAAAACTGCTATGATGGACCGAGCTTATAGGCCATAAGCTTCTGCAAGTTTTGCAGAGAATCACATACGGGCTCGTAGTGAAGCTGGCCTATCACGTCTCCCTGTCACGGAGAAGATCGCCGGTTCGAATCCGGTCGGGCCCGCCAAGAAATTATCCAAAAAAGATCTGTGAAGATCTTTTTTTATTTGCCCTTCATCACCGCTTCTTAGATTGACTTTACTATATATTTATGGTATTGTTTATGGAGTTTTTTAGTCATCTTCGGATATCTAGAAGATGTTCTTTTCAGTCTTATTCCCCCCTTCAAACAAAGGAAATATTGTGAATCTATCGATTACCCGACCAGAGCCAACAATGCTCTATCCGTTCTCCCGTCAGTACCCGTTCGACGAAGTCGGTACACAGATCGTGCAAGCACTCGAAGAACGAAACTGGGAGATACCCGGCATCATCGTCGAATTCAGGGCTTACGGATCCGGCGAAGCCCTCTACCGCTACATCACAAAGATCAGCGGCAAGGACTTTACCCTGGAATTCGGTCGAGCCCAAGGAGTGCATCGGCACGACAACAACATCGCGGCCATCAGCCGTGTCGCATACCCGAAGCGAGACATTTCTGTCTACGAAGACGAGTCCGGCCCCACGTTCGCTGAATACATCGGCGACAATTGGGAGGCGGATCGCGAACAGTTCCTGCGATACGGACGAAAGTTCGATAGCAAGGACGACATGTACGTTTCGTTCAGAGCCACTCCTCGGCATAACACTCGGCGTTCGCCAAACCTGGCGGAAAGGAACGGTGGATTCCGTCGATACAAGACGGATGACGTCTACAACGACGCAACAGTCTGGCTGATCGAAAACGTGCTTCGAGTCATCGAAGCACAGCCAACGGTCCAGCCCGACTACTCGCGTTTCAATGTGGCGGATATTCCGCTTCCATCAAACCTTTCGCCGCTCTATACTTTCGGCGGATATGGAGATGCTGTCCGAATTCGGCAAGGTCAAACCGATCGAACCGAACTCTACGGGCGTGATCGCTATGCGCTTAAGCCCAGTTATCGCTGGGTGACGCTTAGTTCACATGACGAAGAAAATCCGATCACCGAGGCTGCATACGACGGGTACGTCTGGTGCGCATTCGGCGAGGTAACTTCGGAGTCAACTTTCGAAGAGATGGATATTCCCGGCTATCCTCGGTGGAACGAGAAGTTCATCTACCGTGTCACGCTCAACCGCGCGAACAACGTCTATGTCGGCGACCAAGGTGCGTTCGAGCAGCGTCAAAATGAGCTGTTCGCAAGCGCCAAGGCAGCCGGAAGAGATCGCCTGACTGATGCGGAGATGAACGAAATGTACGTCGCTCGCGGCCACATGTTCGTCCCGATCACCGAGTACGATGGCAGTTTCACAAACCCGGTCGTCCTCGTTGGACGCGAGCTTGGCTTCGATGAAGTTGAGCTCGTAAGTACGGCCAAGAAAGGGTGGGAAAAGAAGGCCTGGGAAGAACTGGGTTAAGCACCCTTACGCCCCTTGTAGGCGCTCCTTCTTACTTCGGTAAGGAGCGAGCGCCTCGAGGGGCTCTTTCATTTCTAGAAGGGTTCTACCCACTTGTCCGCAAAGCATTTATTTACAAATATAAATAAATGTGTTATTTTTATCTTCAACACAGAAATTCTGTGCGCACCAAACAATAAGGAGAGAAATGGTACCTGATGGCCATGCTCGCGTTTCCGTTGAGGATTCCGACGAGCTCATTGACCGCTTGCGCGGACTACTGCTACCCTTCACGCTTGTCATCGACGAACACGAAGAGCAGGGCTGGATGCCCTACTACAGCGAGGTGATCGACGGCGATTATCACTTCGTGCTTCGTCGCCCGACGAGCAACCCCGAAGTGTCGCAGTTCGCACACCTGTCTCTGTCCGAAGATGGACAAGACACGCGGATCACACAGCTCATCCTCACCCAAACGGATGCCGACCACCGAAAGGCCGACTACCCCGACAGGTTCCGCGCGCTCTTCCAGGCGCAACACTCCCTGGTGTAGCTCTCGTTCATCCGCAAAGTAAAAAGCTTTCGCGTCGATGACCGAGAGCTTTTTATTTTGACTTAAACTAGATAAAATTGTATAATACATTTCAATGGAATCTGAACTACAATCTCCTCCTCACTCACTTATCGTCGCCGAGCGAGAGGGCTCATTGATGTTGAAAGAACTCACACTCGATGATGCGCAGGTATACTTTGATACCGTTGATGCAAGCCGAGAGCACCTCGACAAACCCTACTCCCTCATCTCGCAGTATCTTCCCACGATTCAATCAGTAAGAAACAATATCCTTCACGCCTCACTCACCCATTACAAGTTTGGCGTCTGGGAGGCAGATGAGTTCCGAGGAAGCGCCGAGCTCGTGACACAGTCAAATCAAGAAGCCGAAATCGGCTGTTGGATTGGTGCTGACCATGTCGGTAAAAACTTCGCCACCCGAAGCACTCAGCTATTAACCCATTGGGCATTTCGTGAGCTGGATATCGAAAGTGTCGTTGCAAAAATTCATAAAGAAAATGTCGTAAGTAAGCGAGTTATATACAAGTCTGGATTCTTCTTTGCGAGATCGACTGGTGAATGGGATGTTTTTACTCGAGAACGATCAATGGACGCTGCGCTGCCTGAAAACGTTCGCTCACCACTTGCCAGTTAACAACATTCCACCACGCCGCAATATAATCAGGGCGACGGTTTTTATAGTCTAAGTAATACGCGTGCTCCCATACGTCGAGTCCAAGGATTGGTGCCTCTGCCCCAGTGATGAGCGGAGAGTCCTGGTTTGGCGTTAAAGTAATCTCAAGATCTGGCTGAAGCCACACCCAGCCGCTGCCAAAAACAGCGGTTGCTTTTGCCGTAAAGGCGTCAGTAAAGGCCTGGAAGCTGCCGTACTTCTGAACAATTTTTGTATACAGTTCGCCTGTTGGTTCACCCCCTCCATTTGGAGACATCCAGAGCCAGAAAAGGCAGTGATTGAAGTGTCCACCTCCGTTATTTCGCACAGCGAGCTGCACATCAGATGGCAAGAATGAGAGATCAACAAGCAGAGATTCAACAGAGCGTGAGCGTAAATCTGCGTGTTTTTCGAGTGCAAGATTAAGCTTATCGACATACACCTGGTGGTGCTTGTCGTGATGGAGCTCCATAATATCTTTGCTGATATATTTACCGAGTGCATCGTAATCGTATGATAATGCTGGAACGCTAAACATTGCCCCTCCTTTTTGTGCTACTTATTTTTGGCAACTTCTGCTTCAGGGATCGTAATGAATTCTGAAAACTTTCCGTCTTTGCGAAGTGTCTCAAGTTGTTTACTAAATGTACTGAGTGGGATATGAATATATTCATATTGAAGTCGTGTTTCGTCGCTGTCGACGAGTCGAGCGATATAGTACCCATCGCCAATTGTTGAGGTGATGATGTCAGACACACCACCTTTTTCAAGCTTTGCTGTTGTTGCCGCCAAGCCACCGTCTTGGTTCGTGCGCGGCACCCAGGCAGCTGGCCAGTATGTTGCACTCTGTGCTTTTGATTCATTTTGCGCAGCTGTGATAATCGCAAGGTCGGTCTGGCCTGCGCGCAGTGCCGTTCGGATATCGTTTGCAACTGCCTTCGCTGAGGAATCAAGTTCGTACGCAACTTTTTGACGAAGAAGTTTTGCCTTCATTGAATCACGATATTCTTCAGGCGACCAGCCATAGTAGTCGCGAATCACGGTGTTGTACGTATTTTCAGAGACATTGTCGTCCATAGCGGTTCGTTGTTGCTTAAGGTATGCTTCAAGCTCAGCCCCCGTTACAGAAATGTTTTTTTCTTTCGCAAGTTTCTGCGCATACGCATCAGCAATCGCATCTGCCATTGCCCGTTGTTTCACAAAATCAGATTGACGCTGGCCGTCTTCGGTCGCAATATTCAGTCGTTCTTTTTCTGTTAAGTAATGGATCGCGCCGCGGTATCGCATTAAGTATTCGCTATAACGAACCGATTCGCCGTCGACAACCGCAACTGGCACAGGGATAACTTTTGTGACACGGTACGCAATATCACTCGTGTTCTGGACAACATAGAGCTGCCACCAACCGAGTACAACAAGGAGGATAATAGCTCCAACAGAGATAAGACTCGCTGTGATCACCAAGCGGTGACGCGCAACTTGCACAGGATACTTAAATTTACGACCACCAGCAAGAACACGCTCGCGGTGTTCGGCAATTGTCTCGGTGGTAATGCGACCAGCAGGCTCCTCGGGAGTCTTTTTCTTTGGTTGCAACTTAGATAGTAATTTCTTCATGATCTCCTTGTGCTTCAACGGCATTACTGACCGCATCTTGCAACTTATTGTAGGTTTTTTCGGGATGTTCGACGTGCCGAATCACCAGATCCCCCACAAAGGTTTGAATAACGATAGTACCGAAGCCAAAAACTTCGCCACTGAACCCTGGTATATTATAGCTTATGTTCTGGATCTTTGACAGCCGCAGCTCGACGACATCCTTCCCGAAGAACCCCCGCTGTGTCACCTGCCTAATGCGCTGATTCGTGACGATATACACCGTGAAATACCACATCATGTAGTGATACGAGAAGAGAATAAGGCCGAGCGTGAGGCCAATGAGTGGCGAAATAAGGAGCTCAAGATTCGTTTGCCAGATGAGTACTGGAAGTGCAGAAAGCGCGAATGGGATAAGGAGAAGATAAAACCCCTTTCGCATCGCGATAATATGACGTCGGAACACAAATAACACCTTCTCGTCGGGTCGTTGCCCTTCGAAATCAAGTTGTGCAGGAGTCGATGCGTCTTTCTTTGCCATAGCTATGAAAGTATTATACCAAACTAGTGTTAAGAAGTGCTTATGAGAAATACTTTGTCGTCAAAGCCGCCACGTTCTTCGGCCTTCTGGGCGCGTGCCTTTTCGATATCTTCAGGAGTATGCCCGATCGCCTTGCCTATTGCATAGACCACCTCAAGCGCATCAGCTAACTCATCAAGAATCGGGGTTTCTTGCACCTCCCTCGCCTCTTCGACCAATTTGTCGGTGAGCGCGGTGAGGTATTCGTTGTCGCTTTCAATAATGCGAACCAGCGGCGTATCACCATGGCTGCGAATAATTTCGGGAATCTTATCACGAACGAGTTTGTTGTGGTTTATCATGGGTTTATTGTAGCAGTCATAGCCATAGAATCAACGCATCAGGCGGATCGCATCGAGCTCTTTTGCTTGATCGCCCCATGCCTCCTCAAACTGCGCAAACGTCACCTGGCGATTCGGGATAGCAGGCAGGCCTGGGTCATGGAATTGAATATATGTATCGGAATAATCAGTAATGACAACCGCATGCCCGACATAACCCTCGTTATTATCAAACCGCTCACAATTTACCGTGACGCGAACCAAGTAACCCTCGTCTATGAATCTTTTTATGTCATCCATAGTTGGTTCTCTTTGTTCGACGATATCTAAAGCCAAGAGTTTCTTCATTCTCTCAATCTCAGCTGGAACATTAGTGTGTTCATAGCCCCACACACCCGCCTCTTCGCCGCTAACTTCAATCATGTACTCTTTTGGATGATCCATAAATGCCTCAAAATCGAACAACTCGTAGTGTTTTACCTCGTAGCCATTCTCTTGAAACCACACGAGCCCAGCATTCGCCCATGTACCAAGCCCTTCTTCGTAGCCAGTAATGACAGACCACTCATCCATTGGAATAGAGAAGTCCGGATCGAAATAGAGTGCGATGCTCATGTAAGCCGCTTGGAGGCAATGGGTGTCATCTGGAGTATTCGCAACAAACGGCACCTGGCGAAGAGGCTTCGCTGATTCAAAAATTGAATACCAGTACTGATAACTTTCAAGCTCTTCTGATGTCGCCCGTCGAACATCAAAATTAATAAAAGTGCCATTCTTGTCGTAATTTACTTGTGCAATCCACTCTTCGTCGAAGAACCAGAAGTCATACTTGTACTGTTCAATGTAATTGCTCTTAAGAGCGGTACGAATCTGTTCGACAGCTCGTGGTCCGTTATAGGCTTGAAGCTCATATCGTTCATAGTCAGTTAACTTCTCGGAAAACAGCCTTAATCGCTCCATCTTCTTGCCGGATTTTACATTTTCACCCACCAGCTTAGCCCATTCCGAGCCCATCCCCTCCGCAAGACCAGTCTCGCGGAAATGCTGTAATGAACTCTCCTCCTCGGGAACAATATACTGAGGCAAGCCCTCTAGCCGAAAAGCTGATCGCTGAAACGTTTCAAAAGGATTATTTGGATCCATAACCCTATCATAACAAAATACTCCCCTTTGGGAGTATTTACTGCAACTCGGTAAATCTGGGCTTCCCGTAAGTTCTAGAACAAGGGTTCGAATAGCTCATCCCCAGGCGAAGTCGGGATATCAACTTTGCCATAGTATCTATTATTCTTCGTCGTCAGGATAAAACTTATTAACGTATTTGTTGATTCCCTCATTCAACAGGTCCATAAGTTCGAGTTGCTCCAATACAGGAAGAAGGGCCACATTAAAGTCCTTACTAATAACAGCTTTATAATCACCAGATTGCAGCAATGCCATGACATCATCGGGTGTCGCAATAGCGTCAAACGAACCTTTATCGAGGTCGGGTGAAAAACTAAACCAAGTTGTCTTATCGTCATCTATAAATCCAAAAGCCGCAAAGCTCTTTGGCTCTGTTTGGAGTTCAGCATCAGGATATGTTGGGTGATAATTATCAAGTCGCTTCTCTGTAACAGTTTGGCGTTTCTCGGCGATACCCTTTACTTGTTCTGCGACAGTATCAAAGTAGCCAGGGAGTTGAATAGTAGTAAGGTCAACGAGTTCTGTTGATGGTTCCGTTACTTCACCTGAAAGTAGTTCAAGTTTACGAGCAGTCTTACTCATTGCAATGGCACGAAGTTCTTCGATTTGCACTTCTTTAGCAGCCTCAATTTCCAATACTTTTTCTTCGCCATAACTTAATGACGCACGGTACCCCCTGTTACTAAGGTTTGCCAATCCAAGCAGGTCGCTACGTTGCGCTTCTTTTATTGAGAGGTTTCGGTCATATTCAAGCAAGGCTTCTTCGTACTGCTGTCGTAGGTCGTCAGGTACATTATCGCCTGCGGTTACCATCATCTTCTCAAGGAAATCGAGACGGGTTTGCGAGTAGTTTGCAAGCTTGTCAACTCGCTCGTCATCGTGTGCGAATGATTCTTCGATTTCTTCTGTTGACTTCATAGCCATTTCAGCTCGGACCGCACGACCGATCGTTATTACAGGGTCACCAGTTTTACTAAACGACCCAGTCCAACCTGTGCGAATCTCGTCATATTGTGAACGTTTTTCGGGCGCTACAAGAATACCTCGTGCTTTATTAAGCAAACGAGACATACGCTCACCACGAGCTTGAATCTCAGGAGCAAGCCCTGACATGCGGTCTGGGTGATATTGCGAAAGCTGTTTGTTAATCGCCTTGTTGATCTCAGTTGACTCCATCTCAGGCTCAACACCAGCAAGTGCATAAAAATCTACAATGTAATCAATTCCTTCGCGTGGTTCGTATGACATCTTAACTCCTCAGTATTTTTATTATTCTTACATATAATAACGATCTACAAAAGCATAAACAAAAAGACTCCACAGAATGAAGTCTTTGAGCATAAGCTCTCTGGTACCCCGGGCAGGAGTCGAACCTACAACCTTATCCTTAGGACGGATCTGCTCTATCCAGTTGAGCTACCGAGGCGTGTTCCTATTTTAACAGATAGAGCATTGATTTCGTTCTTAGCCGCTACTTTCAGATACGGCTTCGCTCCGGGTTCAATAAGGGTCCCTCCTTATTTCACTCGGTCTGCAGATGTATCTGAAACCAGCGCCAAAGCCCAAAATAATTACTCAATCGATAAATCTTGTTAGAACCTTTTCGCCGAGCTAGGGTTCTTTCGAATGCATCTGCAGCCCGAGCGAGATAGGGCGCTAAGGCCCCTATCGAACCCGGAGCGAAGCCGCATTCGAAAGGAGCATGGCACGGTGGAAAAAGGTATTATCGAGTAAACTTCTCGTTCAAAACACTATAATCATACAGCTCATCCTCGCTAAACCAGTGTGGAATCTCCTGCGCAGCGTCACTCTCATCACCCGACGCATGGATCAAGTTTGGAATCGCCTTATCTTGTGCATCGCCATAGCCATAGCTCATGTGTGAGAAATCGCCACGAATTGTACCTGGTGCAGATGATTTTGGTTCTGTTGAGCCAACAAGCTTACGGACGAGCTCGACTGCTTCGATACCTTCAAGTACCATCGCAATAATCGGACCTTCGATCATCGTATCGATGACGTTGTTGAACACCTTTTCACCGCGGCGAGTAATTACCTGGCCAATTTCTTCGTAGTGCTTATAAAAATGTTCTCGTGTTGGGGTAATCATTTTTGTTCCCACAATCTTCAAACCAACTCGCTCAAAACGAGTCATAATTTCACCAACAACCCCGCGTTGTACTGCGTCAGGTTTAAATAGCACTAATGTTCTTTCAACATCTCCCATAATCGAATCTCCTTGTTATATTTTCTCTGAAGCTATTGTACCAAAAGTACGATCGCAACAATGACCGCGAGGCCAATTCGGTACCAGCCAAAGACGGCCAGTGAGTGTTTTGCGAGGTAGCGCATCAAGAATCCTACGGCAAGGAGCCCGGCAATAAATGCAGCAAGGTTCGAAACAAGCAACGTGCCGGCATTGGCGATTAGGTAATCAGAATCCCCTACTAACACCTTCAGTGTGACACCGAGCATGATCGGCAGCGAAGCTAAGAAACTATATTCAGCAGCTTGGGCGGGCTTCAATCCCATAAAACGGCCGGCAAGAATGGTCGAGCCAGAGCGAGAAACGCCAGGAATCAGTGCAGCAGTTTGCGCCAAACCAATGACAAGGGCGCGGCGTGGACTCAATTTTTCTCCATCCTCAACCGGTGAGAGTTTTGGAAGCTTCTCAACAATCACCATCAAGATACCGACAATTGCGAGTGTAAATACCACGACGACTGCACTTGAGAAAAAGGCCGTTGAGCCAATAAAGTCAGCTAAGAAGAAACCGATCACCCCTGCTGGCACTGCGGTAATAATAATGTTTCGGGCGAGCTTAAAGTTTTTGCGAATAAAAATATCTTGTAAGATCCCCCAAATACGCTTGCGAAAGAATACGAACAAAGCGAGCATGGTACCAATGTTAATAAACTCAAGGAAAAGATGGTCAGAGGCGCCCGACATAAAAGTTTGCGCGATCACTAAGTGACCCGAACTACTAATTGGGATGAATTCTGTCAGACCCTGGATGAGTCCAAGGATGAGTGCCTCGAGCCATTGCATATACTCCATTGTACCGATTACGCTTCGATTGCGCTATGCTAGAAGTATGTATATCTCGGATGTCTTACAGGATTATGTCGAACACGTCGAAGTGGAGCGTGGGCGTATGCCGAAGACTGCCGAGAATTATCACCACTACCTGGAGCGATTTGTTGAATATAGCGGTGATATTCTGGTTAAAAACATCACAAACGAAACCATTCGTAAATATCGTCTATGGCTGAATCGTCAGCAAAACGAGCGCGGCGAATCGCTGGCAACGATTACTCAGGCATATCACCTGATTGCACTTCGTGGCTTCCTTGCCTATCTTTCAAAGCGAGATATCGAAAGCTTGAGTCCAGAGAAAATTGAACTCCCGAAAGTCACTCGTAAGCAAGTCACATTCCTGCATTACGACGAAGTAAAACGACTCCTTGAAGGTCCAGATGTCTCTACCGATGCTGGCGTACGCGACCGTGCAATCATGGAGCTCCTTTTCTCGAGCGGCTTGCGTGTTTCAGAACTTGTTAATCTCAACCGTGACCACATCAATACAAAACGACGCGAATTCACCGTTCGCGGAAAAGGCCAAAAAGACCGTCCGATCTTCATCAGCCAAACCGCGGCCGATTGGGTCGATCAATACCTCGACAGACGCGAAGATACCCTCGCCCCCCTCTTCATTAGCTACTCAAAGAACGTCAGCGCCTCAACAAGCGGTGATTTCCGACGATTAACCCCTCGAAGCATCCAGCGTTTAATTAGCAACTACGCACGCTTAGCAGGCATCACAAAGCACGTGAGCCCACACACTATGCGCCATAGCTTTGCCACCGACCTCTTAATGAATGGTGCCGATATTCGAAGTGTCCAGAGTATGCTTGGCCACAGTAACATTAGTACGACGCAAATTTACACCCACATCACCGACCAACATCTCAAAGATGTCTACGAACAGTTTCATAGCGAATCAAGCGAATAATTAACGAACGCAGGTGCCGTCGTCAATGTACGCGGTTGGCGTGACACCAAAGTCTTTACAAAAGTTACCGGTAAGGTCAACTGCAGCTTCGGGGTAAGGGAAGGCCGTATCAACTAAGCCGACACGGGTCACGACGCGACGAAAGGCATCATTTGCACGACCAGTTGAGTCGATTGCAGGCTGAATATCTTTAAAATTCACTACTCCGCCAGTTCCGTTATTTAGCGTGACTTGGTAGTGAGATGCGCCATAAAACGTCGTGAGTCGTAAGTATGCCGTACGGTCACCGCCGCCAATAGGCGTTGGCAGAACAAGCCTGACCGAACATGAGTAACCGCCGCTTGTTGCGATGTTTGCCTGACAGCGGACAGGAAGTGGTGTATTGAGTTCGGAGTCGATTGGCGTTGTTCGATTGCTCGTTGTCGCACGCGGGTCATTGACGGTAAACTCACGACTTGCTGCCGAAACACGTGAAGTTGGGTACAAGAACAATGTGTTCGCGTTACTCTCACCCGAAGGTGTCATGGCATCAAAGTCAGACAAGCGGAAGCCGCTTCCGAATTGCATTAATTGCGCGCGCATAACTGGCGGGCGATTTGTTGGCCATGCAGATTGTTCATTCAAGTATTGCCCTGTTGCAGGTAAATTCATTCGGCCGTTGCTTACGTCATCGAGACTAAACCAACTAAGGGTGACTGAGTCAAAATTAGAAATACCAGTCAGCGGAACGAGCTGGGAAGTTCCAGAACCAAGTGTGCCGGTGTAATCGGGTGTTTCGAGTGAGACTTTTACGCACGTATACGCCTGGTCAAGCACACGATCACCAACGTTCGACTGCTGAACTCGAATCTCACCCGGTTTTCCACCAGTGCCGCCCGTCTCAGCGCCTCCGTTGACCAGATTACTAATCTTTAACGCAGCATTACATTCATCGCGATTAATCCTAGCTGCCATTGCCGAACACGCAGCCTGGCCCTGCTCAATACATGTTTTCTTATAAAGAATGAGCGCACGCTTTGCGTCCTCAACACCCGCCATTGATGAGTCGTAGGCGCTGCGAGATAAATCAGCATTGCTTGCCTGATTTTGGTCATTCATCATCAAACGGAGGAAACTTGTAGTCACGACAGTAATAAGGAGCATCGCAAAAACCACCACAAATAAAGAGACGGCTCCAGCCTGTGATCGTCGTGATGCGCTTATGCTTTTCATATACATCTAGTTAACCCTATTCCCTGTACGTAAGACAATAGTGAACTGCTGAAGGGTACAATATTGCACGTCAGCGTCTTGCTCGCCAGGTTGTTTACAGCCGGTGTTTGCTAAGTTAATTGCTTTCACATCGAGTGTGCCTATGGTGTAGTTAATCGTGTACAATTGCTGACCACTTGCGGCATCACGCGCAGAGGGCGCCGAGGTAACCGTAAGGTTATACAATCCCAGTGCTCGATCCCCTGCCGCAATCAACTCTTGTGTTCTATTTGTATCGGTTGCGAGGATGGTTTGCTGGCTAAATAACCCAGCGCCATTCTTAGCGCAGTACAATCGTGAAGGATCTTCAATCTTTACTAATCGAATCGTTTCCTTTGGAGTATTGTTTGGATTTTTTGAACCGGGAATGTACGGTGTTGCGATAGTCCCCTCGCTCACAGCTCGTGCATTATTCCAGATATATGAATACGTTCCGAGGCAGAGTCGACCGCCAGCTCTATCTGCGCGGTAATTATCGGTTAAAGAAAATGATTCGACAGCACTCACGTTGCGTGTCAACTCCTCAGAAACAGTTCGTGAAATCTGATTTAGTTCTTTTGAAAGCATCCCCTTGTTATAGGTTGTGCCAATCTGAATAATCGTCATCGCGATCGCGAGCAGCAGGGCTGAAATAAAGCCCATCGCGAGCAACAACTCGACCATCGTAAACCCTTGTGTTCGTTTAGCCTCGTGGTTCATATAACCTCACAATTGTTCCTGTTGTCATCGGCGTTGTCGTTGATGGCCCATACCAACACGCACGAATATGGAAATCGACGTAGCCGGCATTTGATTGCCCAGCCACTGGAAGCGAACTCACCGCTTCAATCCACATTCCATTACTGGCCGTCAGCGCTCCTGAACTATTAAATTCAAGCTGTGACCACGTGGTTGCCGGCTTAATAAAGGTCTGATTTGGCTCAAATCGAACGGTGCGGGGATTAATAATAAAACTTGTTGCTGGAGGTGTTGTTGGGCAAGCGGCTCGCCCGAACGCCGAGGCATTGCGGAACGTCGTGCGGGTTGCGTTAACCTGTGTCATCATCTTGCTCCACTCTTCGGCTGGTGAGCTCACCCCATCGCTCAGGTTGAATGTAATGCCTGAACGGTAAATTCCGATATACGAATCGTGCATAAAGCGAAGCGCCTCAGCTTGGCCATCAATCTGTTGACGAACTGTGGCAATCTCGAGTGACCGTTGTGCCGCTGCAGTCCCTTGGTTCATAAGCGTTAATGACGTGACGACGACGAGGCTAAAAATAGTAATCGCAAGCAATACCTCGATGAGCGTGTCACCCTGCTGTGAATGACGTTTTAACATTGTTTTGCCGTACTTTCATTGAGTCCTGCTGCCCTTGCAGCCGATTTCGCATACTCGTTTGAACGTGATTCGATTGAACTTGGCCCAGTCGCTCCGGCAGCAATATAAATACCCATATTTGAGCGTGAAAGACCGTCTCCATTGAGGCAGATTGTTCGCTCTCCTCGATTAGCGTCAGCAAGCATTGTGCGTAATATAGCAGGAGTTGGTGCTGCGGGAGCGCTATCACTCGTAAATACAAACGTGTGACCACTTTCGGGCGAACGAATAAAAAGGAGTGATACTGGCGCTGGAGTTCTTACCGCCCACTCAAAGGTTGAGCGGTCAACGGCAGCGTCAACAACACGCAGGGTGTATGTTCGGAGCGCGGCAACATCGCCACTTGTACCTGTACCAATGCCTGTCACTGGTGGAACGCCTACGACAGGATACGTTGTGACATTTGCGCCGCTCAGAGTGATATACCGACCCATAAGCAAGCAATTGCTCTGGCCCTTCAACTGATTTGCTGAGGTAACGATGACGCCGGAAGCGTTGCAGGTATAGCCCTTATCGCCGGTATTTTGTACGCTCGAAAGTTCAGAGTATTGACCTTGTAGCTGAGACTTGAAGGTTTCAACAGAATCCTTGTAACGCTGTGCATTGAGAGAAACGCCGACACCTGTCATGACACCCGCTACCAACGCCCCTGTTATGGCGAGAAAAAGGAGTGTTTCAATGATGGTAAACCCAGCTGTTTTTATGTGCTTCATCTAGCCATCATTATAGCATAAGCACTACCGTTAGTAGAGGCCAAAGCCAGTCAGGTACCACTCAATAATTGGCCACCCAACAAAGAACGCGATAATCGTTCCGGCAATCAACATTGGACCAAATGGAACATGTGCATTTCGCTTGATCTTGCCGAGTGCAAGAAGTGGAATGACAATAAGCGAGCCAAGAAGATTTGCAAGAAACAACGTCAAAAGCGCAAGCTGCCAATCAACAAGGATTAAGCCGAGACCAACACCAAGCTTCACATCACCAAAGCCAACCCAGCGGCCTTTTGAAAGCAAATGAATAAATAGATACAACCCACTCAATACGCCCACTGCACCTGCAGCAGAAAGCACGACTTCAAGTGGGTTCGGTGATTGGATTGCAGCAATCGTCACGATCCCCGCTCCAATGAGTGCAAGCAGAAGGTTTCCGCCATCTGGCAGTAAGAACCACTTCGAGTCGTAGGCAAATAGTATACCTAAGACCACGCCTGCAGCGAGCCAGAGCACAAAACGCGTAATATCGAGGGCAGATTCAAGTGGGAGCGGCCAGAGCGCATATGAAAGCACGAAGAATGCCGCCATCCCTAACTCAATGAGTAACTCAAAGCGACCAATCGGCGTGCGACAGCTACGGCATTTTCCACCAAGTGACAGCCAACTCACCACTGGGATAAGATCGTACCATTTTAATTCATACGAACAATGCAGGCACTGTGAACGATCTTTCAGTGCACTCTGCTTTGTAAGTTTCTTCAAACGAGCAAGCTCTTTTGCATCAACCTTCTCTCCACCCTTTTTGTCAGCAACTAATTGCCGAGCACGAATTCGCCACACGGTTGCTCCGGCGAAGCTTCCAAATATAGCACCAAAGAGTGCAAGCACAAGATATATATACCATTCCATAAGCACTATCATAGCAATATGTCACCCGATTGAACACTCCTCACAAACAAAAACGACCCCGAAGGGTCGCTTTGCTAGGAGGCAGATGCCAGGACTATGTATTTGCGCAGTAGACTGCGTTGCCAGATTCTTGAACGATCAAGACGGCTGCGGTACGGTTGGTACCTCTAATGATAGAGCCGCCATTTCCGCCACATTTGTAGCCAAAGTAGACAAGTACTTCATCTGGGGCTGCAACGTTATCAACAGCAACCGCTGCGTTGACACCAGAGGTGACATTAATCGCAGAACCATATGCCGTTGAGCGGATCTGGATGACTGCACCACTATCAAGTGTTGCGTTACTACTATTGTTGATAATCCCACCAATTTGGGCTGCAGTTGGGTTTTGTTGGCGGTTGTTACCTTGGTAGGTACCGATCGCGCTAATAACCGTGCTCGCTTCACTCTTTCGAGCTTGGTCGCGTTGGCTTCGTTGCAATGCTGGCAATGCGATAAAGACCATCAAGAAGATGAGTCCAGCGATTGCCAGTACCAGGACGACCTCGATGATCGTGAATCCTGACTTTTGTTGAGTTTGGTTCATAGGAGCTATTCCACCTTTCATATGAACGAGTGTTGATACTTGCGTTCAACTAATATGACGCTTATGTTTATATTAGACTACTCTCGATGAGTTGTCTATACACTTGTTCCATTTACGAGGCCATAAATTGGCATCAAGATTGCACCCACCATACCACCAGCGACTACCGCGAGCACCACCATAAGAATTGGTTCAATTGTTGTTGAGATGGTACGGATTTGCTCATCAAGCTCATCTTCGTATACCTGCGCCACGCGACCCATCATCTCATCGATCTTACCTGATTGCTCACCAATCTTAATCATCTGCGGGACAAGTGAGAGGAAGACCGTTTCTGCCTCGATTGAGGTAGAAAGCCCTTTACCACCCTGTACTTTTGTCGCCGCGCGACCGACCGCCTCTTCAATAATGACATTGTTCACTGATCGCCCTGTGATCTTGAGCATATCAAGCATGCTCACCCCAGTACTCAGGAGTGTTTGGCCAGTACGGGCAAATCGCGCCATGTAGAGTTTCTGGAAAAGTTTTCCGAAAACAGGCACTTTGATTTTAAAATTATCAGCCATGCGAATCCCATTCTCTGTTTTGAGGTACTGCGCAAAGAAGTATCCGCCAATACCAAGGATGATCAATACAAGCCACCAAAAGTTCGCCAAAAAGTCGGCCATCGTCACCATAGCCAAGGTCAAGAAAGGAAGTTCTTTGTCCATATCGGCGTAGAGTTTTTCTACCTGTGGAACCACAGTAAAGAGCATGAAGGCCATCACACCACCAATAACCAAAAGAACAATAATTGGATACGTTAACGCACCACGAATCTTGCTGACCGTCGCAGCGTCCTTCTCTTGCTGCGCCGCAACTCGCTGGAGTGACTCATCGAGCGTCCCCGACAACTCACCTGCTGCAACGAGTGAAAGGAACACTTCGTTAAAGACTTTTGGGTGCTTTGCAAAAGAGTCAGAAAGTGTGCGACCGCCTTCGACAGAAGCCTGAACTTCTTGCACAACCGATTGTAATTTCTTGTTATTCGTCTGTTCAATAACCGTATTCAAACTTTGACTGAGCGGAAGACCCGCGCCAATCAATGTTGCAAGTTGCCTCGTAAAGACCACTTTGTCTTTTGTCGTAATACGACCAGTGAGTTGTGCAAAAAAGCTCCCCGAATCAGAGGCTTCTTTAATCGTTAGCGGCACAAAACCTTGCTTAATAAGCAAACGCGCAGCAGAAGTCTCGGACTCAGCCTGAATAGTCGCCTTAACGACTTTGTCGCTGGCTTGATCTCGGGCTTCGTAGGCAAACTGCTTCACGGTTCGGTTATCCTCTCATCAATCGTTCAAATTCAACGACATCAATTGCAAATTCGCGAGCGTGGTCGTAAGTAATTGTTCCGGCCTGCACCAATGACGCAAGCGTGCGGTCCATTGTCTGCATCCCCTGCTCCGCACCTGTTTGGATAATCGCATCAAGCTGGTGCGACTTTCCTTCACGAATAATATTTCGAACTGCTGGGTTTGCAATCAAGACTTCAGCTGCTGCAACACGGCCGCCGCCAATTGTTGGCACAAGGCGCTGTGAACAGATTGCCATCAAGATGTTTGAAAGCTGCGCACGAACCTGTGGCTGTTGGTGTGGAGGGAAGACGTCGATCATACGGTCAATTGACTGTGCTGCTGAGTTGGTGTGGAGCGTTGCAAAGACAAGGTGACCTGTTTCAGCAATAGTGATGGCTGCTGAAATTGTTTCGAGGTCACGCATCTCACCAATCAAGACGACGTCGGGGTCTTGGCGAAGGCTTGAACGAAGTGCCGCCGAGAAGCTGTAGGTGTCGTAGTGAACTTCACGCTGCACAATCACCGACTTCTTTGACTTGTGAGTAAACTCAATCGGGTCTTCAATGGTGATGATGTGGTTCGCTTTTTCGGTGTTGATCTTGTCGACCAATGCAGCGAGTGTCGTTGACTTACCTGAACCGGTTGGTCCGGTTACAAGTACGAGGCCACGTGGGTAATCAGCAAAGTTCATCACAACTTGTGGAAGCCCAAGCTCAGTCACTGATTTAATTTCATTTGGAATCAGACGAAGCGCTGCAGCTAAGTTGCCGCGTTCATGGAAGGCGTTCACACGAAAACGACCGAGTGTTCCGAAGGCGAAACTGAAGTCGAATTCTTTATCTTTCATAAGAATCTGACGTTGGTCTTGGTCAAGAATCGCAAAGACGAGTGCCTCAACAGAAGCTTCATCAAGCGGGTTAAATCCGGCGATAGGGATCAATGATCCATCGACACGGAGCATCGGTGGCAAGCTCACCTGAAGGTGAAGGTCGGACGCGCGACGGCGGACAACTTCTTCAAGGAGTACTTCGATTCGTAATTGTTGTGTTTCCATTATTTATTCCCCACCCTTATGCAGCATCTGATGTGACACGGTTAACTTCTTCTAATGTTGTAACGCCGGAAAGTGCTTTGAGATAGCCATCTTGACGCATGGTAATCATCCCCTGCGAGACCGCGAGTCGCTGAATTTCAGAACTGGTTGAGTGATTGATAATCAAATTTTGAATATCGTTGTTCACATCCATAACTTCGTAAATTCCGGCACGACCACTGTAACCATGCGGTGTCTGAGGGCTATCAATACCTCTGACTAAAGTATAAGCGCTTTGCCCTGCCAAAGGAAGGTCTTTGTACCCTAAATCTTGCGAGACCCTTGCAACGTCTGCTGGTGTTTTTGGCAATAAGTGGCCAATAGTTGCCATGATGTTTTGCGTTTCGATTGGCGTTGATTGGTATGTCTCGCGCTTCTTTGAAACGCGGCGCACCAAGCGCTGACCAATAATTGTGTTCACGGTGCTGGCAATCAAGAATGGCTCAATACCCATGTCGAGAAGTCGCGGAAGCACACCAGCGGCGCTGTTTGTGTGCAATGTACTCAAGACGAGGTGCCCTGTGAGTGCGGCCTGGACAGCGAGGTTTGCCGTCTCGCCGTCACGGATCTCTCCTACCATCACAATGTCGGGGTCCTGACGCAAGATTGAACGAAGACCGC
>Ga0247816_10000531_pt1 | contig 21107 bp, 19 predicted proteins | sample UWRJL209509C1_FD_179930 | JGI IMG/M metagenome (GOLD analysis project Ga0247816, IMG submission 179930) | Plant litter microbial communities from Arlington Agricultural Research Station in Wisconsin, United States - UWRJ-L209-509C-1 | ecosystem: Environmental > Terrestrial > Plant litter >...
CGGAGGAGGCGCGGTTTCGGGCAGACCGGCGGCCGGCAAGCCGATGCCGGATCGAGACCGAGCGTGGAGGCGGATTTCTTGACGCGGTGACTAAACCGGTCTAGGTTTGCTAAACCGGTTCAGTTCAACGAGGAGGCCCCGTGCACACCGACAAGGTGACCATCGCCGACGTGGCCCGCGAGGCCGGGGTCAGCAAGGGCCTGGTCTCGTTCGCCCTGAACGACCGCCCCGGGGTGTCCGCCGAGACCCGGTCGCGCATCCTGGAGGTCGCCGATGCGCTGGGCTGGACGCCGAGTCTTCGAGCCCGATCGCTGTCGTCGCGGCGGTCGTTCGCGCTCGGCCTGGTCATCGCCCGCGACCCCGAGGTGCTGGGAACCGACCCGTTCTTCACCTCCTTCATCGCCGGCGTCGAGACCATCCTCGCGCCGGAGGGCCTCGCCCTCGTGCTGAGCGTCGTGCCCGACGAGAAGACCGAGCTGGCCACCTACCGCACCCTCGCCACCGACGGGCGGGTCGACGGGGTGTTCCTCACCGACCTCCGCCGGGACGACGCGCGCATCCCGTACCTGGCCGAGCTGGGCCTGCCGGCCGTGACCCTGGGCCGCCCCGACCAGGACAGCCCCTTCCCCGCCGTGTCGATCGACGACGCCGACGGCATCGCCGAATCGGTGCGTCACCTGGTGGAACTGGGCCACCGTCGCATCGCGCATGTCGCCGGCAGCACGACGATGTTGCACGGCGGCCGTCGGCGGGAGTCCTTCACCACCGCGATGCAGGCCGCCGGCCTGGCCACCGACCAGATCGTGGAGACCGACTTCTCGATCGCGGCCGGCGCCGACGCCACCCGGCGGCTGCTCCGCTCGGCCGAACCGCCCACCGCCATCGTGTTCGCCAACGACCCGATGGCGATCGCCGGCGTCGGCGTCGCCCAGGAGCTCGGTGTGCGTGTGCCGCAGGATCTCTCGATCACCGGTTTCGACGACATCGAGTTCGCCCGGCACATCTACCCGCCACTCACGACCGTGGGTGCAACCCCGGTCGTGTGGGGCCGCGCCGCCGCCACCACTCTTCTCAGCCTGATCCGCACCGGTCGGGCGGACGACGTGCAATTGCCCGCCGCCCGTCTGATCATCCGGGGATCGGCATCCGCCCCGCACTGAACCCATACCGCAGCACCGACGCTGCGGAACCTGAAATGGAGAAACAACATGCACAGCACTCGAAGGACAGCGTCGTCTCGAGCATCGAAGCGACGCCGCGCACGATTGATCACCGGCGCACTCACCTCCGCCGCCATGATCGTCACCCTGGGCGCCTGTTCCAGCGGAGGAGACGCGGGCGGCTCGGAAAGCCGCGGCGACATCACCATCTGGTACTCCAACAACGAGAACGAGATCGTCTGGGGCAAGCAGATGGTCGACGCCTGGAACGCCGATCACCCGGACGAGCAGGTGAAGGCCCAGGAGATCCCCGCTGGCAAGAGCAGCGAAGAGGTCATCGGCGCCGCCATCACCGCCGGCAACGCACCCTGCCTGGTCTTCAACACCGCCCCGGTGGCGGTGCCGCAGTTCCAGAAGCAGGGTGGCCTGGTCGATCTGAGCAGTTTCGAGGACGGTGACGCCTACATCGAGGAGCGCACCGGTGACCTCGCCGACCAGTACAGGAGCGAGGACGGCAAGTTCTACCAGATGCCGTGGAAGTCCAACCCGGTGATGCTGTTCTACAACAAGGACCTGTTCGCCGCCGCCGGGCTCGACCCGGAGAACCCCGACCTGGCCACCTACGAGGAGTTCACCGCCACCGCACGCACCCTGGTCTCCAGCGGCGCGGCGGACTACGCCATCTATCCCTCCCCCACCAGCCAGTTCTTCCAGAGCTGGTTCGACTTCTACCCGGCATACGCCAATGAGACCGGCGGCAGCCTGTTGATCGAAGACGGCGCCGCCACCTTCAACTCGGCCGACGGTGTGGCCGTCGGGGAGTTCTGGAAGACCCTGTACGCCGAGGGTCTGGCCGGCAAGGAGCAGTACCAGGGTGACTCGTTCGCCGACGGCAAGGCCGCCATGTCGAGCGCCGGCCCCTGGGCCGTGTCGGTGTACAAGGACACCGTGAACTGGGGAGCCGTCACCTTCCCGACCAGCTCCGGCACCGCCGCCGAGGATGCCTACACCTTCAGCGATGCGAAGAACGTGGGCCTGTTCTCGGCCTGCGAGAACCAGGCCACCGCCTGGGACGTGCTCAAGTTCGCCACCAGTGAGGAACAGGACGGCCAGCTGCTCGAGCTGACCGGCCAGATGCCGCTCCGAGAGGACCTCACCACGGTCTACCCGGATTACTTCGAGGCGAACCCGGCCTACCAGCAGTTCGGCGACCAGGCTTCCCGCACCGTGGAGGTCCCGCAGGTAGCCAATTCCGTCGCCGCCTGGCAGGCGTTCCGTGATTCCTGGACCAAGGCCGTGATCACCGGTGAGGGTGACGTCGCCGACGCGTTCGACAGCGCCGCCGACAAGGTCAACGAGCTGATTGCGCAGCCGTAAGGCTCATGTCCGCCCCGACCGTCTCATCTGAGAACGTCGCCCCGAACCCCGCCGCCACGCCTTCCCGGCCTGGCGGCGGGGGTCCCCGCCGGAACCGTCGGCGCCAGTGGCTGGGCAAGAATCCGTTCGGGCTCGTGCTCAGCGCTCCCTACCTGATCTTCGTGCTCCTGGTCTTCGCCTACCCGTTGGTGTTCGCGTTCTACATGTCGTTCCACGACTACTTCTTCGCCGCCCCCGGCGCCGTGGTCGATCGACCGTTCGTGGGACTGGCGAACTTCCAGGAAGTGCTCAGCGATCCCGCGATCATCCGCTCGTTCGGCAATGTCGGCATTTTTCTGCTGATCAACGTGCCGCTCACCGTGGTGCTGTCGCTGGTGCTGGCCACGGCGCTGAACAAGGCGCTGCGGTTCCGCACCTTTCTGCGGGTCGCCTTCTACGTGCCATACGTCACCGCCAGCGTCGCCGTGGTCGGGGTCTGGATCTTCCTGTTCAGCGGCAACGGTCTGGTCAATCAGATCCTCGGCCCGCTGGCGCCCGACCCCGCCTGGCTGATCAACGAGCAGTGGGCCATGCCCACCATCGCGATCTTCGTCACCTGGAAGGGCCTGGGGTTCTTCATCCTGCTCTACCTGGCGGCGCTGCAGAACGTCTCCGACGAACTGTACGAAGCCGCGGCAACGGATGGCGCGGGCAAGGTCCGGATGTTCTTCTCGGTCACCGTGCCCGGCGTTCGGCCGGCGACGGTGCTGGTGTTGCTGCTGGCCACCGTGACCGGCGCGAATCTCTTCACCGAACCGTACCTGCTCACCGGCGGAGGCGGGCCGAACGGCGCCTCGTCGTCGCCCGTGCTGATGATGTACCAGCGTGGCATCGAACAGGGCGCACCGGATATCGCCGCCGCGATCGGCGTCATCCTCGTGATCGGTGTGCTGATCCTGGCATTCATCCAACGCAAGCTGGCCGGAGGGGACGACTCATGAGCACCAACACCGCACCTGCCCCTGGCCCTGACGCGGCCCTGACCGACACCGGCCGCATCCGCGTGCACAAGGTGGACGGGATGAGCCGGGGGCAGAACATTCTGCGCTACGTCGTTCTGTTCCTCGGCGCGCTTCTGTTCCTGTTCCCGTTCTATTACATGGTGATCGGTTCGCTGCAGACGAAGCCGGACTCGACGGTGGCCGGGGCGTTCCCCAACCCGGGCAACCTCACCCTGGAGAACTACGCCGACATCAACGGCCGGATCAACCTGTTGCAGGGCCTGGTGAACTCCGGGATCTTCGCGGGTGGGGTGATTCTCTGCACCGTCGTGTTCGGGGTGCTGGTCGGCTACGCGCTGGCTCAACTGCAGTGGCGGGGCCGGGGCGTCACCTTCGCGCTGGCCCTGCTGGTGCAGGTGGTCCCATTCCAGCTGTTGATGATCCCGCTGTACGTCATGATCGCCCGCGATTACGGCCTGGCGGACAACTACCTGGGCATGATCTTGCCGTTCGCGATCAACTCGACCGCGGTGATCATCTTCCGGCAGTACTTCCTGCAGATCCCGAAGGAACTCTTCGACGCCGCCCGGATCGACGGCGCCGGCGAGTTGCGCATCCTGCGCCGGATCGCGTTGCCGCTGGTGCGGCCCGCGCTGCTCACGGTGGTGCTGTTGACCTTCATCGGTCCGTGGAACGAGTTCCTCTGGCCGTTCCTCATCACCAAGGAAGCCTCGCTGCAACCGCTCGCGGTCTCACTGGCGAACTACCTGAGCAACGTCGCGGCCACGGCCGCCAACCCGTTCGGCGCCATCCTGGCCGGCGCCTGCGTTCTGGCCGCCCCCGCGGTGGTCCTGTTCATCCTGTTCCAACGGCACTTCGTCTCGAGCAATATCGGCTCCGGCGTGAAAGGTTAGTCATGACTACCAGCACCACCACCGCATTCCCGTACACGCTCACCCGGATGGGCGTCATCATGACCCCGGAGCCCGGCAACGAGCTCGAGGCCGAGGGGGTGCTCAACCCGGCGACCGGGCGCACCCCCGACGGCACCCTGTACCTGCTGCCGCGGCTGGTCGCCACCGGCAATGTCTCCCGGGTGGGCCTGGCCCGGGTGATCATCGAAGATGGCGTACCGGTGGGGGTCGAACGCGAGGGAGTGGTGCTCGCCCCCGACCGCGGCTGGGAACGGGGCGCGAACAACGCCGGCGTCGAAGACCCCCGGGTGACGTTCGTTCCGCGCCTCGGCCTGCACGTGATGACCTACGTGGCTTATGGCCCACTCGGTCCCCGCACCGCCGTGGCCGTGTCCAGCGACCTGCGCGAGTGGCGGCGGCTCGGCCCTGCACTGTTCGCCTACGATGACGCCCTCGATCTGGACCTCAACCTGTTCCACAACAAGGACACCGTGTTCTTCCCCGAACCGGTCACCGCCCCGGACGGGGTGGAGAGCTTCGCGGTGCTGCACCGGCCGATGTGGGACCTGGGCGAGACCCGGCCGGGTGAGGGCATCCGGGTGCCGGCCGGTACCACCGACCAGCGGCAGAGCATCTGGATCAGCTACGTGCCCGTGGCCGACGCGTTGGCGGATCTGTCGGCGCTCACCTTCTGGCGCGGCCACCGGTTCCTGGCCGGCCCTGAGTATGCGTTCGAGGAGCTCAAGATCGGCGGCGGGCCCGCCCCACTGCGGGTTCCGGAGGGCTGGTTGTTGCTGCACCACGGTGTCACCGGCATTCTGGCCAAGGCTTTCGACCAGCAGCAGAAGGTGAATTACGCCGCCGGCGCCATGATTCTGGATGCCGACGACCCCACCATCGTGCTGCGCCGCACCAGCGAACCGCTGCTCAAGGCCGAGACGCCGGATGAGACCAGCGGGATCGTGCCCAATGTGGTCTTCCCCACCGCCATCGAGGAGATCGAGGGCCAGTACTACGTCTTCTACGGCATGGCCGACTCCAAGATCGGGGTGGCTCGGCTCGACCGGACCGAGGGCGACTAGGCCAATCGAAGCTGCGGCGGCCGCTCCCTCTGAGCGGCCGCCGCATCCGCTGTAGCCGTCGAGCGGGGTCAGCGGGCGGCGAGCACGCAGAATTCGTTGCCCTCGGGGTCGGCGAGCACCACCCAGGGCACATCGTGCTGCCCGACATCGACGCGGGACGCTCCCATCGACAGCAGACGCTCGACCTCGGCCGCCTGATCATCGGGCACGAAGTCCAGGTGCAGCCGGTTCTTCCCCGCCTTCTCCTCGGGAACCGCGCCGAACAACAGCGTCGGATGCGCGCCGGGGCTCGGCGCCAGCTCCATCTCGTCACCGCTGTCATCGACGACGACCCAGCCCAACGCGTCCCGCCACCACAGCCCGAGCGCCTTCGGGTCGCGGCTGTCGACCACTACTTCTTCCCACATCAGAGACATGCCGGTCACGTTACTCCCCCGTTGCACGCCCGACACGCGCCCGGCGGTCTGCCAGCGGCTCCGCGACGCGCGCGGGTCTATAGACTCAGCGAGGATAAAACAGCTGGGGGACGTGTGTCATCAGGGAACGGGGTACCACCGGAATCCGGTGTGCCCACCGAGCCGAACCGGCCCACCACACCACCGACGACACCCGCGACCGCCCGCCCGGCCGCCACCCGCCCGGGGTTGTCCCGGCCCGGCGCCACCCGCACCGTCACCACCCGCACCACCGGGTCCCCGGCCACCGCACCGGCCCGACCGACCCCGACCGTCGTGACACCGCCAGGGAAGCCACCGGTCGCGCCCGTGTCGTCGCCGCGCGCGCCGTCCGACCGACGCCGCGACATCCAGGGCCTGCGCGCCCTGGCCGTGATCGCCGTGATCTGCCACCACGTCATCGGCACGCCCACCGGCGGCTTCGCCGGCGTCGACGTCTTCTTCGTCATCTCCGGCTTCCTGATCACCGGCATTCTGCTGCGCGAACACGACAGCACGGGCCGCATCTCGCTGCGCTCCTTCTACGCCAACCGGATGCGCCGCATCCTGCCCGCCGCCGTCACCGTGCTCGCCGTGACCGCCGCGCTCGGCTACGTGTTGTTCAACCAGGCCAGGGCCCTGTCCACCGCCTGGGACGCCGTCTCCTCGCTGTTCTTCGTGGCCAACTGGCGGTTCACCGCGGTGGGCACCGACTACTTCAGTGCGTCAGCGCCGGCGTCGGCCGTGCAGCACTACTGGTCGCTCTCGGTCGAGGAACAGTTCTATCTGGCCTGGCCGGTGCTGCTGATCGGGGTACTCGCTCTCGTCGCCCGGCGAACCCGCGGCGGTGGCCGGCGGGCGGTCGCCGTGCTCGCCGGCGGCATCGTGCTGGTGTCGTTCGGCTACGCGCTCTGGGAGACCACGACCAGCCCGACGGTGGCGTACTTCTCCACCTTCTCCCGGGCGTGGGAACTCGGCGTCGGCGCCGTGCTTGCCGCCGCCGTGCCGGTGCTGAGCCGGATGCCCGCCGCCCTGCGGGTGATTCTCGGCTGGGCGGGACTGGCCGGGATCGTCGTCGCCTTCGTGGTGCTCGACGATGCCCTGCCGTTCCCCGGACCGTGGGCGGCCCTGCCGGTCGCCGCGACGGCCCTGGTGATCGCGGCCGGCGTCGGCGGGCCACAACGGCACCTGGTGCCGCTGACCAACCCGGTGAGCGTGTTCCTCGGCAACATCTCCTACTCGCTCTACCTCTGGCACTTCCCAGTGCTCATCTTCCTGGGCCTGCTGCTGCCCGGCGACTCCGTGACCTCCACCCTGCTGATCCTCGGTGCGACCCTGGTGCTGTCCGTGGTGTCGTACTTCCTCATCGAGCAACCGCTGCACCGCTCCCCCTGGCTACGCGGCGGCCGGCCCGCCGCGGACCGCCGACTGGCCTGGAGCTCATGGCGCGCCGCCAACAGCACCCAGTTCATCCTGTCGTCGACGGCGTTGTTCGTGATCGTGGTCGTGATCGCGGTCTCGGTTCAGGTCAGCGACCGGCCGATGGGCAGCGCCTCGTCGGAGCCGGTGCCCGCTTATACCCAGCCCGACGTGGACCCGGCCGTCGCGCTGCAGGCCGACCTGGCCGCGGCCGCCGCGGCAACGGCCTGGCCCGACGACCTGTCCCCCTCGCTGGACGACGTGATGCGCACCACCTCGAACACCAACCCCGCCAGGGCCTGCTTCGACGTGGGCAACACCCCCAGTATCGACCGGTGCACCTGGGGCGACTCCGACGCGCCCAACCGGATGTACCTGGTCGGCGACTCCGAAGCGCTGTCCTATGCCCCGGCCTTCAAGGCCATGGCCGAAGCCAGTGCCGGGCAGTGGCAGATCACCACCATCGGCCTGTACGGCTGCCGGTTCACCGCCGTGACCGTCGCCAACGAGGGCGCCGGGGTGATGGATGCCTGCCCGCAACGCAAGAGCGACGTCGCCGCCGCGATCGTGGCCGACGCCCCGCAACTGGTGGTGGTGGCGAACGCCTTCGCCCTCGGCCAGGACACCAACCGGTCACCGTTGTCGGTCACCGCCCTGGTGGACTCCGCCGCGACCGAAGCCGCCGGCTACAACGCGGCCGGCAGAATCGTCTACCTGGCCGCGCCGCCGCTCGGCGCCGAACTCGGCCAGTGTTACTCCGCCGTCTCGAGCCCGCAGGACTGTACCGGCACCGTCGGTCAGACCTGGCGGGAGTTCGCGGCGGCCACCGCCGCCAGCGCGGCCGCCACCGGGGACCACTTCATCGACTCGCTGCCGTTCAGCTGCGCGGCCGACCGGTGCCCCGCCTTTGCCGGCACCGTTCCCACCAAATACGACACCGTGCATCTGACTACGGCGTATGCGGAACGCATCTCCCCGGCCATCCGCTACACCCTGGGCAGCCTGGGCCTGATGTAGCCACCTGGGCCGCGGGGCACCCGGATGCCGCAGCCGCACCGCTAGAGTCTGTGATGGCACCGATGCAGGCGCCAGTTGGCTCCCGCGAAAGGCAATCCGTGTCCCGCTTCGACCTCCCCCTGCCCGATCTGTACGAGTACCGGCCGGCGGTCGCCGAACCGGCCGACTTCGACGCGTTCTGGCAGCGCACCCTGGCCGAGGCCCGTCGGCACCCGGCCGAGCCGCAGCTCACCCGGGTCGACTCCCCGCTCAGCCAGGTGGAGGTGTACGACCTGACCTTCAACGGCTTCGCCGGCGAGCCGGTCAAGGCCTGGTTCCTGGTGCCGGCGAGCCGGACCGGAGAACTGCCTGACCGGCTCCCGACCGTGGTCGAGTACAACGGCTACGGCGGTGGCCGCGGCTTTCCGCACGAACGCCTGGAGTGGGTGACGAGCGGATACGCCTACCTGTTCATGGACACCCGCGGGCAGGGCAGCGCCTGGGGCTCCGGCGGGCACACCAGCGACCCGCACGGATCAGGGCCGGCCGCGCCGGGGTTCATGACCCGCGGCATCCAGTCGCCGGAGGAGTACTACTACCGCCGGGTGTACACCGACGCGGTGCGCGCCGTGGACGCCGTGCGCACCCTCGACCGGGTCGACCCGGCGCGGGTCACCGTGGCCGGCGGCAGTCAGGGCGGCGGCATCGCCATCGCCGCGGCTGGGCTCTGCGACGGACTCGTGGCCGCGCTGCCGGACGTGCCGTTCCTCTGCCACTTCGAACGGGCCGTTGGCATGACCGGCAGCGACCCGTACCAGGAGGTGGTGCGCTACCTGTCGGTGCACCGCGACCAGGTGGAGCAGACCTTCGCCACGCTGGCGTACTTCGACGGCGTCAACTTCGCCAAGCGGGCCTCGGCGCCCGCCCTGTTCTCGGTGGGTCTGCTCGACCCGGTCTGCCCGCCCTCGACAGTCTTCGCCGCCCGTAACCACTGGGCCGCAGACGCCGACATCGAGGTCTACCCGTTCAACCAGCACGAGGGCGGGCGCGGCCACCACTGGGTGCGCCAGGCGGACTGGCTCGCCCGGCGGCTGGCCGGCTGACCTGACCGGGCCGATGCGGGCCTAGCATGGAGCATGCCCACGCCGAAGACGCCGGGAACCGTGACGGTTCCGACCACCCTCCTGCCCGTCGTGCATCCGCTCGAGACCGGCTGGACCGTCACCGCGCTGAGCGGACCGGTGCCCGAGCAGCTGCGCGGCGTCGCGGTGCCGGCCACCGTGCCCGGCTCGGTACACACCGACCTGCTGGCCGCCGGGCTGATCCCCGACCCGTACCTGGACGACAACGAGGCGAAGCTGGCCTGGATCGGGCTGACCGACTGGCGCTACCAGACCACCTTCAACGTGGACCCAGTCATCGCCGAGGTGACCGAGCTGGCCTTCGCCGGCCTGGACACCATCGCCGAGATCGACCTGAACGGTGAGCGCATCGGCGCCACCCGCAATATGCACCGCGGCTACCGCTTCGACGTGACCGAGCGCATCCGGCCCGGCCGCAACGATCTCACCGTCACCTTTCGCTCCCCCGTGCGGGCAGCGGATGCCGCCAGCCTCGACCTCGGCTACCGACCGCACGTGAACCACCACCCGTACAACGCCATCCGCAAGATGGCCTGCAGCTTCGGCTGGGACTGGGGCATCGACACCGCCAGCTCCGGACTGTGGAAGCCGGTGACGGTTCAGTCCTGGTCCACCGCGCGGCTGGCCGCGGTGCGCCCGGTCGCCACGGTTGACGGCGCCGACGGGGTGGTCGAGGTGCACGTCGACGTCGCCCGCGCCTCGGACGAAGCGCTCCGGCTGACGGCGACCGTCGCCGGGGTGCAGCAGAGCGTGGAGCTGGCCGCCGGGACCAGCACCGGCACGGTCACCCTGGTACTGCCCGACGTGGAGTTGTGGTGGCCGACCGGGTACGGCGAGCATCCGCTCTACGACCTGGACGTCACCCTCGAGACCGAGGCCGGCGTGCTGGACTCGGTCGGGCGACGGATCGGTTTTCGGACCGTGCGCCTCGACACCACACCCGACGAGCACGGCACCCCGTTCACCCTGGTGATCAACGAGCAGCCGGTCGTCGTGCGTGGCGCGAATTGGATCCCGGACGACGCGTTCCCGCACCGGGTGACCCGGGCGCGCTACCTCGCCCGGCTCGAGCAGGCCGAGTTCGCGCAGCTGAACCTGATCCGGGTGTGGGGCGGCGGTATCTACGAGAGCGACGACTTCTACGAGCTCTGCGACGAGCGCGGCATGCTCACCTGGCAGGATTTTCTGCTCGCCTGTGCCGGCTATGCCGAGGAGGAACCGCTGGCCGGCGAGATCGAGGCCGAAGCGCGCGAGAACGTCGCCCGGCTCGCCGGGCATCCGTCGCTGGTGGTGCTGAACGGCAACAACGAGAACATCTGGGGCTTCGAGGACTGGAACTGGAAGCTGCGCTTGGACGGCAAGAGCTGGGGTGCCGACTACTACTACCGGGTCTTCCCGGGCGTGGTCGCCGAGCTGGCGCCGCACATCGGGTACACGCCGGGCAGCCCGTTCTCCCCCGAGCCGGCCGCCGGTGAGCCGGCCCGGCACCCCAACGACCCCGACCACGGCAGCTCCCACCTCTGGGATCTGTGGAACCAGCGGGACTACCCGGACTACCGCGCGTACACGCCCCGGTTCGTGGCCGAGTTCGGCTGGCAGGGGCCGCCGACCTGGTCGACCCTGACCGAGTCGATCCACGATGACCCGCTCACCCCCGAGTCGCCCGGCATGCTGGTGCACCAGAAGGCCATGGAGGGCAACGTGAAGCTCACCGACGGGCTGCTGCCGCACCTGCGCCTGCCCGACCGGATCGACGACTGGCACTGGGCCATGTCGCTCAACCAGGCCACCGCCATCGGCACCGCGATCGAACACTTCCGGTCGCTCGGCCCGCGCTGCTCCGGCAGCATCGTCTGGCAGTTGAACGATTGCTGGCCGGTGACGTCCTGGGCGGCAGTGGATGGTTACGGCCGGCCCAAACCGTTGCTCTACGCGCTCAGACACGCCTACGCGCCGCGGCTGGTGACCATCCAACCGCGGGCCGACGGGCTGGCCGTCATCGTGGTCAACGACACCGCAGAACCGTGGACCGGGGAGCTCAGGGTGCGCCGGCACGACTACGCCGGCGGCGTGCTCGCCGACCACGCCGAGCCGGTGACGGTGGCGGCACGGGCGACGGTGACGGTTCCGCTGCCGCCGACAGTGTCGTCGGCGGCTGATCCGGCCGGGGAGGTGCTGCGCGCCGAGCTGACACAGGTGCGGGCGCACTGGTTCTTCGCCGAGCCCCGCGACACCACCCTGGTCGCCGCCGCGCCCGAGGTCGTCACCGAGCGCACCACCACCGGGTACCGGGTGCGGGTGAGCGCCGTCGGGCTGATCCGCGACCTGGCCCTGCTGGTCGACCGGGTCGATCCCGACGGCCTGGTCGACGAGATGCTGGTGACGCTGCTGCCCGGCGAGAGCACCGTCTTCACCGTCACCACGACCCGGGCGGTGGACCCGGCCGCGTTCGGCAGCCCCGAGGTGCTGCGGAGCACCAACCAGCTGGTGGCCGGGGCATCCGCTTCGGTGCCGCCCCGATCGACGATCGTTCCGACCTCACCCGAAATGGACCGCGCATGACCCAGACCGACACGTCGCTCACCATCGATGCCGGTCAAACCGGCATTCGCGCGCGGTTGCGGCTCGGTGACACCGCACCGGAGACGTTCGAGTTCGACGGGATCCGCACCGACCGGGCCCTCATCCCCCAGCTCGGTGACGTCGTCAACCGGGTGGCCGGGGTGACTGGGGCCCCGATCCGAACGGTCAGCGCCGGCCTGTCCGGTTTCGCCGCCGGCGAGACCGACCCCGACGAGCTCCGCTCGCTCACCGGTGCATCCGGGGTGCGTGCGGTGTTCCTCGCCCACGACTCGGTGACCAGCTACCTCGGCGCGCTCGGTGACGAACGCGGTGTCGTCGTGGCCGCCGGAACCGGAGTGGTCACCCTCGCCGTCGGCGCCGACGAGGTCGCTCGCATCGACGGCTGGGGGTACCTGATCGGCGACGCCGGCAGCGGCTACTGGATCGGCCGCGCGGGGCTGGACGCCGTCATGCGTGCCTACGACGGCCGCGGACCGGCCACCGAGCTGACCGGCCCGATGCTGGCCGAATTTCCCGACCTCGAGACCGCCTACCTGCAGTTGCAGGCCGACCCGCTCCGCGTCAGCCGGATCGCCGCGTACTCGCGCCGGGTGACCGACCTGGCCGACACGGATGCCGTCGCCGCGGCCATCTGCACCGCTGCCGCCGCCGAACTGGTCGTGTCGGCCGCCGCGGGCCTGCGCCGTGTCGGCGAAGCGGCCCAGCCGTCTCCGGTGGTGTGCGGCATCGGCGGGGTGCTGCGGGCACCCGAGATCGCGACCCGGTTCGCGCAGGGCCTGCGGGCGCTCTGGCCGGCCGTGGACATCCGCCCGGCACTGGCGAACTCGCTCGACGGTGCCGGGCTGCTGCCCCGGCTGGGCGCCCACAGCGCGCTGCGCGACCGGGTCGCCGTGTCGATCGGCTAGCCCCGGCGCCCCCTCGGCATAACTCCTGCTATTTTCGGGCCGGCGGACCGGCAGCCCCGGAATTCCGGGGCGCACGACCGGCCCCCGCAGGAATTGCAGGAGTTATGCAGATGGGCGGGTCAGCTGCGGAGCTGGAGGAGGGCGGCCTCGAAGGCCACCCAGGGCAGCATCGCGCACTTCACCCGCGCCGGGTACTTGGAGACGCCGGCGAACGCGGCCGCGTCGCCCAGCACCTCTTCGTCCGGTTCGATGGTGCCGCGAGAGCGCAACATCTCCCGGAACAGGTCGAGCACCGCCGTCGACTCGGTGACCGAGGTACCGCGCACGGTGTCGTTCAGCACGGACGCCGACGCCATCGAGATCGAGCAGCCCGCGCCGCGCCAAGCGAACTCGTCGATGCGGGCATCCATACCGGCACCGGTCAGGCCGACCCGTACGGTGATCTCGTCGCCGCAGGTGGTGTTCACCTGGTGCGATTGCGCCTGGCGCAGACCATCGGGCGTCACCGAAGTGGATGCCGGCGCCCCCTCGGTCAGCGCGTCGAGTTCGCCGAGGTCGGCGACGGCGCCGTGCGCGGACTTGGCGTGGTCGAGGATGATCTGCTGGTAGAGCTGCTGCATCGCGGACGAGGTCATCGGGACACTCCGAAGAACGGGCCGACCTCAGCGAGCACGGCCAGGAACTGGTCGACCTCGTCATCGGTCGTGTACAGGTAGGTGCTCGCCCGGGTGGACGCGGTGACGCCGAGCCGACGGTGCAGCGGCTGCGCGCAGTGATGCCCGACCCGCACGGCGATGCCGGCCTCGTCGAGGAACTGGCCGACGTCGTGCGCGTGCACGCCCGCGACATCCACAGCGGCCAGGCCGATGCGTTCGACACCGACTCCCGGGCCGAGCAGGCGCACGCCCGGGATGGCGGTGACACCCTCGACCAGCCTGCGGCCGAGGTCGGCTTCGCGGCTGCGGATGCGGTCCATGCCGGTGTGGCTGAGGTAGTCGACCGCGGCAGCCAGCGCGATGGCCTGGGAGATGCGCTGGGTGCCGGCCTCGAAGCGCTGCGGCGGGGCGAGGAACTCGGCCTTCTCCATGTCGACGGTGGTGATCATCGACCCGCCGGTGAGGAACGGCGGCAGCGCGGCGAGCAGGTCGGCCTTGCCGTAGAGCACGCCGATGCCGGTGGGGCCGAGCATTTTGTGCCCGGAGAAGACGGCGAAGTCCACGTCGAGGGCGGCCAGGTCCAGGGCCAGGTGCGGGGCGGACTGGCAGGCGTCGAGGAACACCAGGGCGTCGGCGGCGTGGGCGAGCGCGACGAGGTCGTCGATCGGGTTGATGGTGCCGACCACATTGGACGCGTGGGTGACGGCGAGCAGTTTGGTGCGCGGGTTGATGATCTGGGCGGCGGCGTCGAGATCGAGAGTGCCGTCATCCAGTACCGGGATGAAGCGTAGGGTCGCGCCGGTGCGCAGCGCCAACTGCTGCCACGGGATGAGGTTGGAGTGGTGCTCCATCTCGGTGACCACGATCTCGTCACCGGCGGCCAGCACGAACCGGGCGGCGGCCGGACCGCCGAGGCCGAGCGCGGCATTGGAGAACGCGTAGGAGACCAGGTTCACGCCCTCGGTGGCGTTGGAGGTCCAGACGATCTCGTTCTCCTGCGCGCCGACGAAGGCGGCGACGGTGGCGCGGGCGGCCTCGAACACCTCGGTTGCCGCGAAGGCGAGCGTGTGCGCGCCGCGGTGCACGGCGGCGTTGCGCTGCTCGTAGTACTCCTGCTCGGCCTCCATCACGCTGATCGGGTTTTGTGAGGTCGCGCCGGAGTCGAGATAGTTGAGCGGATGCCCGTTCACCAGCTGGTGCAGCACCGGGAAGTCGTTGCGGATGCGCAACACCTCGTCGCCGGTCAGGGTCTGCGCGAGGGTTTCGGTGGTGCGTGGTGGAACAAACGTCATACCTCAGGGTACCGCGCCGGGCCGGGACAGTCAGGGGTTCGGCCCGGTCGGGTCCGGCCGGTGTGCGCGACGCCGGCAGGCATAGGCTGGCAGCAGCCTCGAAAGGACGCCATGCCGCACGCTCCCCTTGTTTCGCCGGGTCCACCGCTCACCCCGAACCAGCGGCAGCGCTACGCCCGCCAGCTGGCCCTGCCGCAGATCGGCGACCTGGGTCAGCGACGCCTCGGCGCCGCCCGGGTGCTCATGATCGGCGCCGGCGGGCTGGGCTCGCCCGTGCTGACCGCCCTGGCCGCGGCCGGCGTCGGCACCATCGGCATCGTCGACTCCGACACCGTGGAACTGTCGAACCTGCACCGCCAGACCATCTACGCCATGACCGACCTGGGCCGGCCCAAAGCGGATGCCGCGGCCGCGGTCATCCGGGAGCACAATCCGCTCATCGACGTGGTCGCCCATCAGACCCGGTTGACCGCGAGCAACGTGCTGACCCTGCTGGCGGACTACGACGTGATCGTCGACGGCACCGACAACTTCTCCACCCGGCACCTGGCCCACGACGCGGCCGCGCTGCTGCGCAAGCCCTATGTCTGGGGGTCGGTGCTGCGGTTCGACGGCCTGGTCACGGTGTTCTGGGTGGACGGGCCGAACGGAGGCAGCCGACTGGCTGACCTGTTCCCCAGCACCCCCGGTGCAGACGAGGCCGAGACCTGCGCGGTCGCCGGGGTGCTCGGCTCGGTCTGCGGCAGCATCGGCGCGGCCATGGCCACCGAGACCCTCAAGCTCATCGTCGGGTTCGGCGAACCGTTGTTCGGCCGGCTGCTCGTGCACGACGGGTTGGATGCCTCCTGGCGCGAGGTCGGGTACGGCGCCGGGGCCGATGCGCCGGCGGGTGCCGCGGTGGGTGCCCAGCCGAATCTCGAGGCCGACGTTGCCGTGGCCACTGCCGCCGACGATGTCGCCGCCGAAACCGGCGCGGCCGCCGCCGGCGACGCTCTGGATGCTGCCGGCCCGCCCGCCGAGATCAGCTCGGCCGAGCTGCAGACCCTGTTGGCCGACCGGGCGGCGGGATCGGCGGATTTTGTGCTGGTCGACATCCGTGAGCCGTGGGAACGTGAGATCGTCGCGATCGACGGCTCGGCGCTGGTGCCGATGTCGCAGCTGCTCGGTGAGGCGGCCAGCACGGTGATGGCTCCGGACGACCGGATCGTGCTCTACTGCCACCACGGCAGCCGCTCGGACTACGCCCGCGGTGTGCTGCTCGACAACGGCTTCACGAACGTGACCCACCTCGCCGGCGGCGTCGACGACTGGGTGCGCCGCATCGAACCCGCCAAGTCCCGCTACTAACCCCTGGGTGGCCCACTTCTGCTAGTTGGACGACGTCCCGCACTAGCGAAAGTGGGCCAGTCATCCGCTGCTGGGGCGGGTCAGCCGCCGGCGAAGGGCGGCAGCACGTCGAGGGTGTCGCCGTCGGCGAGGACCCGGGAGCGGTCGGTCGTCGCGGCCCCGTTCACGATGAACGAGCAGCGCGCGAACACGGCCGGGGACGAGGTGTCGAGGTCGTCGACAAAACCGCCGATGGTGGCGCCCATCGGCAGGGTGCGGGTCTCTGCGGCCACACCGATGGCGGCCTTCGCGGCGGCGAAATAACGCACCTGAATCTGCATGCCTCCAGCCTAGGCGGTTGTGCGCGGACCGGTCCCGGGCTGGGTGCACCCCGTACGGCTCGCGGCCCCCGCTACACCTGGCGCATCCGGCCGCCGGGGGCGCAGCGAACGACGAACGGGACGCACGGGGCCAGGCTGAGCGGTGCGGGGCGCGTCACCAGTCCGGGCGGGGCAGCACGGCGTAGTCCAGCTCGATCAGGCCGGTGTCGTAGGTGGCGGCGCTGCGCAGCGTCAGCAGGGTCGGGTCGAGCCCGGCCGGGAACACGCCCCGACCGGCGCCGATCGCGACGGGCAGCACGACCAGGCGTACGGCATCCACTTCATGGGCGGCGAAGAACGCCTCGCTCAACGTGAGGCTGCCCCAGAGCACCACCACACCGCTGGTCTCGGCTTTGATACGGCGGATGGCCTGCACGGCATCACCGGATTCGACGGTCGCCGGGGCCAGGTCGCCCCACGGCGCCCGATCGAGGGTGCGGGAGAAGACGTGCCGTTTCAGGCCGTTCAGGGCCGGCGAGATGATCTCCTCCGCCGACGCCGGAGTGGGCCAGTACCCCACGAACATGCGATAGGTCGCCGCCCCGAGCACCATGGTGTCCACCGTGCCCAGCCAGTCCAGCTGGCTGCGATCGAACTCGGCGGTGCCACCGTCGAGCAGCTGATACGCCGTGAACTCGTTGTCGGTGTTCGCCGCGAACCCGTCGGCCGTGACGAACTCCTGCACCACCAGTTGACCCATGCTCGTCTCCTCCGCTTCTGCGGACCCCCGGCCGCTCGGCATCCCGCGCCGTGCGCGCGTTCACCGCCGCACGATACGCCGCCGCCCCAGACCCGACAAGCTCGCCGGGCCCCGTTCGCGGAACACCGGCAGGCAGGTGCGGCAAGATGGAGCCATGAGCGCGCGCACGATCGAGCAGCACCGCACCGCGGTGGCGACGCTGCTCGCCCCGCTCCGGGACAGCCGGGCCACCGAGACACTGCCGCTGTCCGCGGCGATGATCACCGCACGCCCCGACGACTACCGGGACCGCACCCTCGCCGAGGCCCTGACCTCCCCGGTCTTCCTGCCACCGTTCGACAACTCGCAGATGGACGGGTACGCCGTGCGCGCAGCCGACCTCCGCACCGCCGGGCCGACCGCACCCGTCACCCTCACCGTGGCCGGGCCGATCAACGCCGGCGACGCCGGCACCCCGCTGGCCGCCGGCACCGCCGCGCCGATCATGACGGGCGCGCCGATCCCGGCCGGGGCGGATGCCGTCGTGCCGATCGAGCGCAGCGACCCACCCCGGTTCTACCCCGCGCACACCCCCGGAACCGTCACGTTCTCCGCCCCGGTCTCCCCCGGCACGTTTGTGCGCGCCAGGGGCAGCGACCTCGGCAGCGGTGACCGACTGCTGCCGGCCGGGACCCTGCTCCGCGCCGCGCAGCTCGGTGTGCTGGCCGGCACCGGTCTCACCGAGCTGCCGGTTCTGCGCCGCATCCGGGTGCTGCTCGTGGCCACCGGGCACGAGATCCGAGAGGCCGGCACCCCGCTGCAGCCCGGCCAGATCTACGACGCGAACAGTGTCATCCTCGGCCAGGCGCTGCAGGAGGCCGGCTGCACCGTGTTCGCCCGGCCGTGCCGCTCCGACGACGCCGCCGACCTGCTCGCCATCCTCGCCGACGCGCCGCCGGTTGACCTGCTGATCACGGTGGGCGGGGTGAGCGCCGGCGCCCGTGAGGTGGTGCGCGACGCCCTCGGCCCGCTCGGTGTCGGCTTCGAACACGTGGCCATGCAGCCAGGCGGCCCGCAGGGTTTCGGTTCGATCCAGCTGCCCGGTGCGCAGCGGATGCCGGTGGTCACGTTCCCCGGCAACCCGGTCAGCGCCCTGATCTCCTTCGAGGTCTTCCTCCGACCGGTGCTGCGCCGGCTGAACGGCCTGCCCCACCCCGACCGGGTGCTGCACCGGGCAGCGCTGGCCGAGGACCTGGAATCGCCGGCCGGCAAGCATCAGCTGCGCCGCGGCATCCGCTCGGCCGACGGCACGATCGCACTGGTGGGCGGCGCCAGCTCCCACCTGCTGCACGCGTACGCGGCCGCGACCGTGCTGGTACACCTGCCCGTCGGAGTGGACCGTGTCAGCGCGGGCGACCCCGTCGACTATTGGAGCATCGATGACTGACCGCACCCCCGCGAACGAGAACCCCGACGAGACGACCGGCACGCTCAGCCATGTGCGGGCCGACGGCGCCGCGCTGATGGTGGATGTGACCGGCAAGGCCAGCACCACACGGCGCGCCACGGCCACCGCCACCTTGATCACCCGGCCCGACGTGATCGGCCTGCTGGTCGCGGGCGAACTGCCCAAGGGTGAGGCCCTCGCGGTCGCCCGGGTCGCCGGGATCATGGGCGCCAAGCAGACCTCGGCGCTCATCCCGCTCTGCCACCCCCTGCCGCTCAGCGGCGCCACCATCGATTTTGCGCCCGCCGACGACCGGGTCGTGATCACGGCCACGGTGAAGACCACCGGGGTCACCGGCGTGGAGATGGAGGCGCTGACCGCGGTGTCGGTGGCGGCGCTGACCCTGTACGACATGATCAAGGCCGTGGACAAGACCGCCGAGATCACCGGCATCCGGGTGCTCGCCAAGTCCGGCGGCAAGAGCGGCGACTGGAGCGTGGCATGACCGGCGGGGGCCGCACCGCCCAGGTGATCGTGGCGTCGACCCGCGCGGCCACCGGGGTCTACCCCGACCGGACCGGTCCGGTGATCGACGCCTGGTTGCACGCCCGCGGCTGGCTGGTGCTCGACCGGGCCGTGGTGGTCGACGGGGAGCCGGTCGGTGACGCCCTGGCCGCGGCGATCGAGGCCGGCCTCGACCTGGTGATCAGCACCGGCGGCACCGGCATCAGCCCCACCGACCAGACGCCGGAACAGACCCGCCCGCTGCTCGACCGGGAGCTGCCCGGGATCATGGAGGAGCTGCGTCGACGCGGCAGCGCCTCCACCCCGCTCGCCGTGCTGTCCCGCGGGCTGGCCGGCATCGCCCGCGGCCGCACCGTGGTGATCAACCTGCCCGGCTCGACCGGCGGCGTCGCCGACGGCCTCGGCCTGCTCGACGACATCCTCGACCACCTGCTCGACCAGGTGCGCGGGGTCGACCACCCGGCCACGGCAGCCAGCCGGCCCACCGCACCGTTCGGCCCGGGCGCCGCCAGCTCCCCGGCCCCGGACCCGACCGAACGGCACCAGCGATGAGCACTGAGCCCACCCCAGACGGCCCGACCCAGCAGACCCCTGGCGCGGTGTTGTTCGCCCGGGTCGACGACCAGCCGATCACCGTCGACGAGTGCACGGCCGCGGTCGCCGACGCCACCGCAGGGGCCGTGGTGTCGTTCGCTGGTGTGGTGCGCAACCACGACGACGACCGCGGGGTGACCTGGCTGCGGTACAGCGCGCATCCCACGGCCGAAGCGGAACTGGCCGCGGTGGCCAGGGACATCCTCGCCGCCCACCCCGGCTGCCGGATCGCCGCCGCCCACCGGGTGGGTGACCTCGGCATCCACGATGTGGCGCTGGCCTGCGCCGTCGCATCCGCTCACCGGGCCGAGGCCTTCGCGGCCTGCGCCGCCCTGGTCGACGCGATCAAGGCCCGGGTGCCGATCTGGAAGGAACAGGGCTTCACCGACGGCAGCACCGAATGGGTCGCCGCCCTCGGCTGACTCCCAACCTGGGTGTTCGCCGGGGGGCCCCGGCGCGGTTTACATCGCCGACACATTGCTGCGCTTGACTAGGCCTGTCGGCGCCCGCTCTGCGGCGCCCCTCGACGGCGCCCACAGGCACCATCGCTACCCGGATGCCCGGCATCCACGACCTTGGAGGAATGGATGGACCTGACCACCGTTTCGACCATCACCCCGGCCCGCACCCGCGACGACCTGCGGGCCCTCGGCCCCGGCGTCGTGCCGCTGGCCGGCGGCTCCGAACTCTTCGCCGATCCGAGAGTGCACCTCACCGCGCTGGTCGACCTGCAGACCATGGGCTGGCCGGCCCTGGTGGTCACCGCGGCCGGCCTCGAGATCGGCGCCACCTGCACCCTCGCCGAACTGTCCCGGCTGCCCGCCCAGCCCGGCTGGGTGGCGCACCCGGTCATCTTCCAGGCCTGCACCGCCCTGTTCGGGTCGTTCAAGGTCTGGAACGTCGCCACCGTGGGCGGCAACCTGGCCACCGCCCTGCCGGCCGGGCCGATGATCTGCCTCACCGCCGCGCTCGACGCCCGCGTGCTGATCTGGCGGGCCGACGGCACCGACGAGTGGATGCCCGCGCTCGACCTGGTCACCGGCAACATGACCACGGTGCTCGCCCCCGGCGACGTGCTGCGCTCCATCCACCTTTCGGCCGCCGCGCTGGCCGCCCGCACCGCGTACCGCAAAATCGCCCTGTCGCCGCTGGGCCGGTCCGGCGCGGTGCTGATCGGCCGGCTCGACCCCGACGGCACCTTCGTGCTCACCATCAC
>Ga0247816_10000532_pt1 | contig 21086 bp, 24 predicted proteins | sample UWRJL209509C1_FD_179930 | JGI IMG/M metagenome (GOLD analysis project Ga0247816, IMG submission 179930) | Plant litter microbial communities from Arlington Agricultural Research Station in Wisconsin, United States - UWRJ-L209-509C-1 | ecosystem: Environmental > Terrestrial > Plant litter >...
CGGAACCACCCGGAGCGGTACACCCACCCGCATACTGGGCTGGTGGATAGTGCCAAGAACGAGCTCCGAGATTTTCTGACCTCTCGCCGAGCTCGCGTGCGTCCCGCCGACGTCGGCCTGCCCGAGGGCGAAGGCCGCAGGGTCGCCGGGCTGCGGCGGGAAGAGCTGGCCATGCTCGCCGGCGTGAGCGTGGACTACTACGTGCGCCTCGAGCAGGGCCGCAGCCGCAACGTGTCGGAATCGGTTCTCGACGCGGTCGCTCGTGCCCTGCAGTTGAGCCCCACTGAACGGGTGCATCTCGTGGATCTGGCACGCCCTGCCACGGCAAACCGCCGACGACCGGCCCGGCGGCAACGTGTGCGACCGGCGGTGTTGGCCCTGCTCTCCAGCCTCGACACCCAGCCGGCTTTTGTCATGGGCGACCGGATGGATGTACTCGCCAGCAATGCCATGGCGCGTGCGCTGATGGGCGAGTTCCTCAGCGCTCAGGGCGGGTACCCCAATCTCGCCCGGTACGTCTTTCTCGACCCCGCCGCCCACGATCTGCACGACGACTGGCCTGCCGTTGCTGAGGAGACCGTGGCGATGCTGCGCTTCTACGCGGGCCGCCACCAGGACGACGCCGAACTGAGCCGGCTCGTGGGCGATCTGTCGCTCGGCAGCCCGGAGTTCGGCCGGTTCTGGTCAGCCCACGATGTGCGGTCCCGCGCGTTCGGCGTGAAGGTGTACCGGCATCCGCTCGTCGGCCCGATCACCCTCAACTACGAAGCGCTCGAGTTTCCGAGCGACGGCGAGCAACGGCTCTGCGTGTACGGAGCGGAGCCCGGTTCTCCCTCCGCCGAATCCTTGCGCCTGCTGTCGTCACTGTGCGCCCCGGCACTGGAGTCCGATCGCGTGGTGCCACCCGGCACCTGATTCCTCTTCGTGGGTGGGTCTGGCAGACCGGGGTATGAACCGACCCTTCCGGCCGGCCGAGCGCGCTTTTAACGTGGAGAAATGGATGACGCCACACACACCGCCCTCGCCATCGGCCCGCATTCGACGGCGTGGGAACGCACGATCGACATCACCACAACAGGGCGCAAGACCGGTTTGCCTCGACGCATCGAGATCTGGTTCCATCGCCTCGGGGAGCGCTGGTACCTGAGCACCCTGCCCGGACAGCCCCATTGGGCCGCCAATCTGGTGGCCAACCCGCGCTTCACCGTGCACCTCAAGCACGGACTCACCCGCGACCTGCCGGCGACCGCGGTACCGATCACCGACCCCACGGAGAGACGGCGCGTGTTCACGGCGATCGTCGACGACATGAACCAGGCCCACAATCCGGCGCGCATCCGCCAGCCCACACATCTGGAGGACTGGATGTCCGGCAGCCCGCTGCTGGAGATCCGCTTCGACCAGTAGCACGGACACTCTCGCCACACCCTCCCCTCTCACGAAAGCAGCAGCATGCCCGAACGCCTCACCCACACCGTCGCCCTGATCACCGGAGCCTCCAGCGGGATCGGCCGCGCCACGGCGGTCCGGCTCGCCGCGGCCGGCGCCTCCGTGACTCTCGTCGCCCGCCGCGAAGACGATCTCCGCGTCTTGGCCGACGGCATCGCAGAGGCCGGTGGCACCGCGCTGGTCTTCGACGGAGACATCAGCAATTCCGATACGGCTGCAGCGGCCGTTGACGCCACGATCGCGCGCTTTGGTCGGCTCGACACCGTCGTGAACGCCGCGGGCGTCATGCTGATCGGCGAGTCGATTGGCGCACCGTTGGAACACTGGGAACGAATGGTGGACGTCAACCTCAAGGGACTGATGTTCATGACCAAGGCGGCTCTCCCCCACCTCGTCGACGCCGCTGTGACCAGCGGGCGTGGCGTGGCGGACCTCGTCAACATCAGTTCCACGGCCGGCCGGGTGGTCACTCCGTACACCGCGCTCTACAACGCCACCAAGTTCGCCGTCACGGCCGCCACTGAATCGTGGCGCCAGGAGTACGCCACGCGCAGCGTGCGTGTCTCGGTGATCGAGCCCGGCGCGGGCGACACCGAGCTCGGCCATCATCAGGATGCCACCCAGGACTGGTACGACCAGCTGTCGGCCACCGGGGATATTCTTTCGGCTTCCGACGTCGCCGATGCGGTCGCGTACATCGTCACCAACCCCGCCCGGGTGGCCGTGGGGGAAATCGTCATCCGCCCGACTCAACAGGTGTAGTCCGCAGTCAGAATATGGCGAGCCGGTCGTGCTCGTCGAGACTCCGGGCCTCCGCGCCGGCGCTACACTCGCTGCGCAACCTGTAACGCGTCCCACCGCACCGCCTTCTCTCCCTCAGAAAGCAGGCCGTCATGACCGTTCCCCGCCTTCTTGCCCTCGCCGCAATCGCGATCGTCTTCTACCTGATCGGCACGGGGCACAACCGGCACCGACTCGAACGGATGCGCATCCGCGCCCAGCAGGCCTGGCACGACCCCGAGCTGAAGAAGTCACGCAAGAAGCTGCTCAAGCTGGCCAAGAAGAACGCGAAGAAGATCGACAAGGCCGTGCACCACTAGCGCGGTCCGCTTTTACGCTCCGCACAGCACGCCAGGTAGGACGAAGCCCGGAAATCAGGACGATCTGGCCGATCCCGTCCTTCTAAACTCACTTTTTCCTACTCAGCTGCGGTGCGCGCCGAGAATCTCCGCCAACGTGGTCCCCAACAGCCGCGCGGACTCCTCGTACTTCGCGGTCAGCCGCGCCCGCGTCTCCAGCGGCAGCCCGGCCTGTCGCGCCGGGTTGGCGTTGTGCGAGATGTCGGCGCGTTTCACGACCAGCGCGAGCGGGTCGGCGGCGACCCGTCCCATCGACTCCGCGAGCGGTTCGCCGGCCCGCTTGGTCACCGCATCCACAGCCCGCACCACGTGCTCGGCGAAACCCTGGTCACGCAGGTCGTCGAGGGTGACCTCGGTGTCCTCCACCACGTCGTGCAGCACGGCCACGATCTTCTCATCGTCACCGTCGACCCGCGCCATCACCCCCAACGGATGCTCGATGTAGTCGGCCCCGACCTTGTCCACCTGGCCGGCGTGGGCTGCCCGGGCCAGGGCGATGGCGGCATCCAGCCCGCCGGCGGTGGGTTCGTTCCCGTCAGCCTGTGCGGTGGTGAGTGTCATGGCAGCCCCTCGGTGATCGAACCTGATCTCTCGAACGTATCGCGGTCCGGTCGTCGACGGCGACCCGGTCGCCAAACGGGCCCGCCTCTCGTGGCCGCCAGCCAGACATCCGCCGTCGCGTGCGCAGTCAGCTCACGACGACCCGCATCATGCGAGCCACCGTGGTGCCGTGGTTCGCGTACGAGTAGTGCTGCGACGTCGGAAAGGCGAGGTGATCGCCCGCGTGGAGATCGGTGGTGCCGCTTTCTTGCTCGATGCTGACGGTCCCCTCGAACACGAGGATCAACTCCGACCAGCCGGCCGGGTCTGGCTCGGCCGGGTAGCGGTCGCCGGGCGCGAGCGTCCACGACCACAATTGGGCATCCGTCGTGGCCGGCACGGAGGCCAGGAGCACGGCAACGCTCCCGGGCACGCTGCCGCGCCACGCGACCGCGTTGAGGTTCTCGCGCGGTGCGGATGGCGCCGCGACGAGATCGACGAAGGTCACGCCGAGCGCATCCGCGAGGTGGTCGAGCCCGGTCAGGCTGATGTTCGCCTCCCCCGCCTCGAGCTTGAGCACCGTGCGGCGGCTGATGCCCGAGCGATCGGCGAGGGCGTTCTGGCTGAGGTTCGCGGCCGTGCGGAATCGGCGCACGTTCGCGCTGACGTGCGCAAGGACTGCCGGCGTTCCGTCGGGTTGCATGTGCACTATTCTGCACCATAGAGTGTGCATTATGTTGCACACTCGATCGCGCTGGCGGCCGCTCTCCCGGCACGAACTGGCCCTCGTCCTCATCACCGTCGTCTGGGGCGCGACGTTCCTCATCGTGCACATCGCCGTGCAGTACAGCGGGCCGTGGTTCTTCGTGGGCACCCGCTTTCTCACCGCCGGCGTCATCAGCGTATTCATTTTCGCGCGCGTTCTGCGCGGCATGACATGGAAGGAGGTCGCGGCCGGATCGGCGATCGGGGTGATGATCTTCCTCGGCTACGGCTTGCAGACGGTCGGGCTGCAGACGATCAACAGCAGCACGTCCGCGTTCATCACGGCGCTCTACGTCCCGCTGGTGCCCATCCTGCAGTGGATCGTGTTCCGGAAACCGCCGCGGCTGCTCACCTGGATCGGTGTGGCGTTGGCGTTCATCGGGCTCATGCTGCTCGCCGACCCCGGAAACGCGGGCTTCAGCTTCGGCTCCGGGGAGATCGCGACGGTCGTCAGCACCCTTCCCATCGCGGCCGAGATCATCCTGATCGGTTGGTTCGCCGGCAAGGTCAACCTCGGCCGGGTGACCGTGGTGCAGCTGTTGGTTGCCGGGCTGCTCGGACTTCTGACCATGCCCGTCGTCGGCGAGCAGCTGCCGGCGTTCTCCTGGGTGTGGGTGTGGGCGGCCCTGGCGCTCGGGGCGGCGAGCTGCCTGATCCAGCTGACCATGAACTGGGCCCAGCGGTCGGTCTCACCGACCCGGGCAACGATCATCTACGCCGCCGAGCCGGTATGGGCGGCGATCATCGGTCGGATCGCCGGCGAGCGGCTCCCCCCGATTGCGATCCTCGGCGCCGTGTTCATCGTCGCGGGCTCGCTCGTGAGCGAGCTCAATCCCCGCAAACGCGCCGACGTCTCTTCCGGCGAGTCCCAACACGAAGGAGCCGCGGCGGCCGAATCTCCGCAGGCCGGCGACCGGACTGACGCCTGACTCTGCGCATCTCCCAGATCGCGACACGGCACTTCGCGAGCGTCACGACCCACCCCGGGAGCCTCAAGCCCGCCGCTAGTCTGTCGGGATGACTGATACGACCGTTGTCTACGAGAACAGTGGCTGGTGGCTCGCCCTCGCGATCGTCACCGCCGGCCTGGCCGAGATGAAGGGGCGCCGCCGCTGGGTCTGGTTCCTGCTCGGCCTGCTGCTGGGGCCCCTGGCCACCGCACTGGTTGTCGTCTGGGCGCGCCCGGACGGCGCCATCCTGCGTTAACGGCCCGCAGAAAGGCCCTACTCTTCGACGGCATCGAACCGTTCCCGCGCCCGCTCGACCTCGGGCAGGTTCTCGGTCGTCCACCGCAGCAACGCGTCGACGAGCTCGTTGAGGGTGTTGCCCACCGGCGCAATCCGGTACTCCACCGCCACCGGGCGGGTCTGCAGCACCACCCGTTCGATCATGCCGTTGCGTTCGAGCCGGCGCAGCGCTGCGGTCAGCGACTTCTGCCCGATCGCGGGGATGGCGCGGCGCAGCTCGTTGAAGCGCAGGTCCTTGCCGCAGAGTTCGTCGAGCACCTGCAGCGACCACTTGTCGAGCACCTGGTCGAGCAGTTCGCGGTGCGGGGCATCCACTTGGAGCAGGTCGGAGCCGGCCGGTGAGGTGTCGTTCATGACACCTAGTCTCGTTGAAGTTCCCTTCGTGCACTAGGTAGACAGGAGATACCACCAACCACCCGCAACGAAAGCAGCCGCCATGAGCGTTCAGACCTTCTCCCCCGCCAACATGTTCCAGCCCGTGCCGTACCACCACGTCGCCATCGGCACCGGAACCCGGCAGGTGCACGTCGCCGGCCAGATCTCCCGCGACGGCGACGGCAACCGCCTCGCCACCGACGACCTCACCGGGCAGGTCGCCCAGGTGCTGCGCAACACCGCGCTCGGCCTCGCCGGCGCCGGTGCCACGTTCGCCGACGTCGTGCGCCTGCGGTTCTTCCTCGTCGACGCCTCCGCGCCCGGCCGCTTCGAAGCGTTCATGGCCGGCTTCGACCTGGTCGGCGACGAGCTCGACCTGCCGACGCCGCTGCCGCCGGTCTCGGTGATCGGCATCGACTTCCTCTTCGAACCCGACGTGCTCGTCGAGCTCGAGGCCTACGCCGTGCTCGACTAACCGACACTGTTCCGGCGGCCCCGGCGCAGAAATGCGCCGCGGCCGCCGACCCTGAGAGACCCCTGGCAGCCGTTACGACAGTTTGTGGACACCCCCTGTGCGGGTTACGTTTATTGAAGATGCAACCATTGCATCGCGATCCGAGGGTAAAGCGGCCCGGTGCTCGAGAGCACCGTCGTGACCACTACCCCAGCTCGCTCGCCGCATGGGCCGTTCAGGCTCTGCGACATCTTCTGCGGATGCTCCCGCGGCGACCATTCCTAGTGGTCGCCGTTCATCGGCATCCGCTAAAGGCCATCTTTGTTCTCGAAAGGAACCACCATGACCACCACCACGACGTCCGCTCAGCCCGCCCCAACCACGACCCGTTCCAAGCTGCCCGCCTGGCCCGCGTCCCCGTCGCTCGGCCTGCTCGTGCTGCGCCTCGCGGTCGGCGCCATCTTCATCGCGCACGGCGCCCAGAAGGTCTTCGTCTTCGGCTTCGCCGGCGTGGGCGGATCGTTCGCCGACATGGGCGTGCCGTTCGCCGAGGTCGTCGGCCCGATGGTGGGCCTGCTCGAGCTGATCGGTGGCGCCCTGATCGTGCTCGGCCTGGCCACCCGCCTGATCGCCGCCGCCCTCGCCGTGACCATGGTCGTCGCCACCCTGCTGGTGCACCTGTCCGCGGGCATCTTCGTGACCGAGGGTGGCTACGAGTTCACCCTGCTGCTGGGCGCCAGCACCCTGGCCCTGGTTCTCGCCGGCGCCGGCCGGTTCTCGCTCGACGCCGCCCTCACCCGCAAGCGCGTCACGCAGGTCTAACCACCGCCCGGGCGCGGAAACGCACCCCGAAGGCCGAGATGCACGCAGTCACCCTGCGCGCATCTCGGCCTTTTTCATGCCGTGGATGCCGCATCGACGCCAGCCGACCGACCACCGGTGATTTTTCGGGGCGCGGCGAGACGGCGATATTGAGACAAACCCTCCGGTGCTTGTGCCGCGCATATCATGCGCGGCTGCCGCCGCCGACTCTTAGAAGAGCGACAAACTTCGTGACGAACCGACCCCCATGACGGTCCCATAAGTGAACTACATTCATCTGCCCAGTTCGGCACGGCCCCGCGCAGCACCCAACGCACGCGCCGCCGCCGATCACGACCTTTACGTGCCCGACGAGAGGAACCCCGTGTCGCCCAAGACCGCCCTGCACTTTCACGACCTGCTCAAGGATGCTGTCGCCAAGGCTGAGGAAGTGACCGGCAACACGCGCCACCCCAGGGTTCCCGACCACGCACCCACCACCATCCGCGACATCGACCTCGATCTCGACCTCCACCTGGACGACCACATCGTCGATGTAGTCGCCTCCATCTCACCCACTTACCGGGACCAGGCCTTGAACAAGACGGTCACCTACCGGCGCAGCACCGTGCGCCTGATCGCCCTCGCCTCCCTCACGGCTGGCGTGCTCGCAGCCGTCGGCGTGTTCCTCGCGCTGCGGCTGTAACAACCCTCGTCGTCATTAGCGCGGTCATCGGCAGACTATCGCGGTTCGCGGGCGCCGTTGAGTGCTTCGCGGACGACCCGAATACGCAACTCCCCTGCTGGAGCATTTCGCGGTCTATCCGCGCCGGTTCTCCGACCTGGTGGACGCGACCCTGGCGCAACAAGTGCGCTCCTGCGGGCTACACAACGTGCACCGCGGCTCGCTTTGCATCGGCTCCGAACCGTTGCACGCTTCGGCAGAGTTTCAAAGACCACCTGAAGGTGCCCGACAAGAACTCAGTGCCGACCGATGCTGCCCGGCAATCTTTTTGTCTGTGCCGAGCTTTTTGTCTGTGCCGAGGACATCGCTGCCAAAACGAAATAATCGCCCATCATTGTCTCCGAAACACCGCCATCAAGACAGTCGACTCTGGTCAACGCGATGCCCAGGACCACGCTCGCCAGACTGTCCTGGGTTCGCAGACACGCCTCGAGTCGCAAACATAGCGGCACCGCATTTTTCTCGATCTGTTCCCTGGCGACCTATTTTCCTCGGCGCGGGACAGCATCTGTGCGGCTCAAGCGCTAAGCCGAACAGAAGCCCAATCCGCCCGGGATACAGTTGGTTTAACGGAGCCAAACAGCAACGGCAATTAGCAGCCTCAAGCTACGACCTCAGCCAGCATGAGCCGACATCCCCTACCGCTTATGTTCTTTTGCTTGGGTAAGGAGCAAGCTCTGTCGGCGGCTCGTGAAAGATTTGTTCATGCGGGTAAGTCGAAAACGCGCTCGCAGCCACCGGAGAACCATTTGAGCCAGGAGACGCCCTTGACCAACCCGATCCCAGTTGTGAGTCTTTTCTCGGGCGCAGGAGGCCTGGACCTAGCCGTGGAAAGAGCGGATGCCGAACCGCTTGTCCCACAGGACCGGGGCTCTGGGATCGCCAAGATTGCGGTCGCAACAGACTACAACGCACTTGCACTCGAAACGCTCTCCCAGAATTTCCAGCACACCAGATCAATCAACGGCGACATTCGTCTCCTCGACTCGGGCGAACTTCTCGAAGCTGGAGGACTCAACCGTTCGGAACCGGTCTTGGTTGTTGGCGGCCCCCCGTGCACCCCATTTAGCAAGTCGGGATTCTGGCTAGAACAGAAAAGAGAGAGTCGCGATCCCAACGCCTCACTGCTCGACGAATACGTACGCGTCGTTCGGGACACGTTGCCAGAGGCCTTTATTCTCGAAAACGTGCAAGGCCTGACATACAAAACACATAAGACTCAGTTCGACCGGTTACTTCAGGGCCTCGCAGACCTCGGCTACAACCCCCAGTGGAAGGTCCTACTCGCCGCAGATTACGGCGTCCCGCAACTTCGTCGACGAGTTTTTGTCGTTGGACGAAGGGATGGCAAAAAGTTTGAGTTCCCCAGGCCGAGCCATTCCGGGTGGAGTGAGCACACCCGTAGTTTCGATCGAGGCCTAATACCACACGTGTCCGCTTCAAAAGCTTTCGAAGGCCTCGCAGAGGACAGCAGAGCTGATGAGTTCGTCGGCGGCCAATACGGCGAACTCGCGGCTGAGATCCCGCCAGGACAAAACTACCTTTGGCACACCGAACGATATGGCGGACGCGATCACTTCGAGTGGAGAAGCCGTTACTGGACTTTCCTTCTGCGCCTAGACCCCGACCGCCCGTCCTCAACGCTCCAAGCTCAGCCTGGGCCTTATGTGGGCCCCTTTCATTGGCAGAACAGCGTTTCTGACCAAGGGCTCGAACAAGTGCGCCGGCTAAGAGTTACTGAAATGCTCCGGTTGATGTCGTTTCCGGATGACTTCAAAGTACCGACCAGTAGAGCAGACGTTCAAAGACAACTCGGAAATGCCGTGCCCTTAGAGCTCGGAAAGGCCGTTGCGCGTGCCCTTCTCACGCAACTCGGTTACATCCGCCGTTCCGAAGACAAGCACAGCATGGTGATTCCGCTCTCGGTCTAGTCTGGAGTCTATGGCGCTCAATCAGCGCTTGGTCAGGTAAATTCACCTCGTCTGAGTCGCTACAGCGCACCAGATCCTCAGAGTAAGCAGGTCCGCGTGAGCCCCCGAACTGAACTGGTCAACCGACTCGCCTTGTATGTTGGGCCTGCGCTCGAGATCGAGGATCTCGCTTCGGGATGGCCATCACTTGCAACTCTTTACGTTGACGGAGTGTCACACCCGGTCGCGCTTTTCGTCGGATCAGTGGGTTTGAGCCATCGTGGTCGTGACGAAATTGAGCGTCGCTTTCAAAATCCCGCTGGGCAAACACCAATCGTTGCCATCGCAGGTCGAAAATCGATCCTTCTCGGCCTTTGGGAGAGCGATCTCAACGGCGACGTGGACCGTCCGATCGTGGCGATGGCAGAGTCCAATCGCAGAAGCGATGGTCGTACCACGCGCTGGTCCGTGTTCCTCTTAGTCTCAGCTTTATATGACGCCCTCAGAAGCGGTTGGGCGATCAACGTCAGCAATACCGGCGAAGTCATCCGATATTTCCACCCAGCGCTGCTGCCCGTAGCTGTCGCAGCTTCCCTCACACGAGGGGAGCCAGACACACAAACCATTCATAGGGCGGTTTGGTCCAACCGACTAATGGACTCTGCAGCCAACCCTCTTGACTCCAACTATGTCGAGCGCGTACGGCGAACCGTGACGACGCTTGTCCGAGACTCGAAGTTTAGTGGCGCAGTATTGCGCGCGTACCGCCGTCGCTGTGCAATGTGCGGTCTTGGCCTGTCTCTGGTTCAAGGCGCGCATATCTACCCAGCTTCGGCCCCCGGATCTACGGACGAGGTGACGAACGGCTTGGCATTGTGTGCGAACCACCACCAGGCCTTCGATCGCCATCTGATTGCGGTGAAACCTGACACCTTGGAAGTGATACTGCATCCGTCAGTGCATGAGGACGCAACTGTCGATGGTGCCAGCGCCTCCTTCGTGGAAAGCACTTTATCAAGCCTGCTAAGCACTATGCCCGCGCTCGCACCGAGTCCAGATGCCTTCCGAATGCGCTATGAGTTCTACGGCCACCAGTACGACTGGACGCTCAGCTGAGGCAAATGGGTTTAGGAGTTTCTCCCGCCGCACAACGACCTACAGAGCCTCGAATTGTAGGTGCTGGACGGCCGGAGACAAACCGCAACAGAGCGGAACAAGCCGACGAATCGACCATCTAGCCCTGACTGGTTCTGCGCGTGTTAACCATGGTGGTTCTGCGCGCGCGGTCGGATGGTCGATGCATGTGTGACAAACGACTCCGCCCACGAAAGGACTGTCATCTGATGGGATCGTTTCTCCACAGCTTTCTCTGGAGCTATCCCGAAATCCGCTGGGCCGGTTTGCTCACAACATGCGTGGCCGGCAGTCTCCCTGCCACCTTGGCCGGTGCCCGCGGGGGAGGGTAGACACAGCGCGGAGCCTCCCGTTATGTGGCCTTCCAACGCTGTCAGGCGCGATTGTTGGTGGCGCCTTGCCGGCAAGAACGCGGGGGGCCTGCCAATTCTCCACTCAGTCTTCAACCCGCTACCGACGCAGACCGCGTCTGATGAGCGCCTCAGCCACGCTGGACGTGATCGACGCAAAAGAGCACGCGCTGAAGGCTGAACGACCACCAAGCGGTCATGTCAGAAGGATGCGATACGTTCCCGACATGAATGAATGGGATGCACGAATTGAAGTTGTACGCGGCGATACCACCCTGGGATGGACCTTCGTCAGAGGCGTGAAGACCGAAGCTTTACCTCGGATCGGCGAGCGAGTGTCGTTCTGGAAGGATCTTGCGTCTGAAGAGCTGCTTCGCACGGTTTCCTTGGACGCTGCTGCCGGCGCAAAAGTGGTACAGGTCGAGCACATGATTGGGCGCAGCAGCACCGAGATCGTCGTGGTGATCAGAGCATCGCTCGCACCACACATCAACCCCTCTGCACTGGACGACCTAAGAAACAAGGAGGGCTGGATGCCCGCGCGCTGATCTCGTTCGATTGACCGACGGACAGCGAAGGATGGGCCCCGCACACGCGGGGTCCGCCTTCTGCTGATTGATGAACTTGATCCGCAACTCGAATTGCCAGGGTCGCCCCGGGTGGCACGTCGACATGTACCTCGAACTAGCGGACAAGTGTAGCGACTATGACCTAGCCGAGAAGAGCATAGTCACTGATCAACGCCTAAAAGCCCTGGAAGATTCGCACATACTCTTCCTTGGGAACCAACTTAGTGTCAGAACCGGAGCGCTCATATATTTCTCCATCGAAAAAGTTGGGTGCCGCTGGTGCGACAACTTTAAGAAGCCCTACGGCGTGATTGCGGTACGACACAAGGCGCGCCGACGACGTGACTCCTTTTGCGATACTCGGATCGAGACCGCTCGCAGCAAATTTCTGGATCAGCCAGTGCCAATATTCGCTTAGGTCAGTGCCATGCAACAAGGCTTCTCTATCGATGCCTACGACACGGAATCCCCGGTAAAGAACTGGATCGACACCATCTAGTTCTCTGATCTTTTGCGCATCCGGATCGGAATCTGCAATCCCCAACGCTATGTATCCAACGGACTGCTTTCCCGAATTAGCCATCGCTGAGAGCGTCCTAGCGATCTTCTTGAAATTCGACTGATCAAACACACGCTGGCCACCGAGGGTGAACAAGCCTTGCTTGCAGTCGAACAATTGCTGCTCGACAAGCGAGTTGCCAAGAATTGTTTCCAGCTGACTCGCATACCCAAAGCTTCCAAGATCGTCTCCCTCGATAGGACCCTCGAAAGAACTCCGCAGGACTCCCTTCACTGCATCGATCGTCGAGCGTTTTGTATCCCCGGACCAGTCTCCGCCTCCGCCTGGGACGGTCAACGCCCCGCCGGCACCGATCCCCTCCAGCGCTTTAGCAGCGGCTGCGTAGTCTCGTACGCGCAAACGATCACCATAGATCAGCTCATAAAAAGCGATGAATACTCCATGAAAATAGCGCGGAGCCCGTCCACCACTACCAGCACCGACAAGAACAGAAAACTTTTTGTCCGCGGCAGTCAGGACGCTGCGCACCTCGTCGTAGATCCTCATGAAACTGGCTTCGGATCGATCCTGGCCTACCGTCTCAATTGTCCGGCCCATCGAGATGGAATCTCTCGTCGGTTCGTCGTAGTCGCCGTAGCTATAAAAATCATCTCGAATCCGCGTACCGGTAGTGCGCAGCGGTTGGATCAAACAATCGATCAGCATGTCGAGGACGAGCTGTTCGTCGAGCGACTCGCGAACGTCCTCCCGCCGGAGTATGCCGTTCTTAACCCAAAAGATCTCGTCTACATTCACTCCGTAATCGAGGTTGTAATTGGTAATGCTCAATTGGGGCATGCGCTGGAGGGGCACTGATTCACTCGGAGAGGTGTCGCCTCGGACTCTTGAAGATAAAACCCGAACAAGGTCGGCAAGCGGAGAAATTGTGCCAGCCTGTCGAAGCGACTGCCGCGAAAGTCGTCTTCCTCCAGAATTTATCCGGCGGAAGATTTCCTCAACACTCGACTCATCAGCGGCTCGAAATACCGACAGAGCGACGTTGTAGTTTACGAACGCAGTCGATTTCTCGCGTGATAGAACAGGGAGTCGTTGCGTAAGTGAACCCTTGTCCTTGCGGAGTTTTGTGTCCGCCAGGGAATCTAAGTCGAAAAATGCGCCTTCGATTGGATACTCGTTCTCCAAGAAGGCAAAAATGGCGTTCAGCCGTTGTAGACCGTCAATTAGTTCGTAAGTCGCGGCATCCTTATCGACCTCCGCTACGAGAAAGAGTGGCAGGGGGAGATCGCGAAGCATGGAGTCAACCAACTTCTGTTTCTCTTCAACGCTCCAGACCAACTTTCGCTGATAGCGCCTGTTGACCTCGAATCTGTCGGACACGTACAGTCCGTAGAGACGCTGGACGCTTTCACTTCGGACGGTGAGTTCCTGCACATTCGTGGCCATTGTCCGATGCTAGCGGGCCACAGCAAGCTTGGACTCAAACGGAGGCGTGAGGGTCCCTTTTGTTGTTACGATCTTCGGCTTGGCATTTCCACGTTCCTGCCATCCAACACACAGGCATCGTGGCCTGTGAGACCTTCAATGCAGCCCCCTGCGGTAACGCCCAATCAGCCATTGCCCCGCCACGCGGCGGGCAAGAGCGTGATGTGCAACGGCAACCAGCGACTCGGCCCGCGTCCGGTCAGTGACGAAGAGTCGGCCCCGATTCTTGGTGGCCAAGGCAACGAATACCGGGCCAGTAGCCGCCACTCTCGAAAACTGGTTTGGCGCTTCACGAAAATGCGAGGCGGACCAGCCTACGGGCGCATTTCTACCTCGGGTTCCAGCCCCTCCACGCCAGGGAATCGGTGCACTAACACGCACAGTTCTCCGGAGAGGACCTCAGTCCTCACCGCGCAGTGCCCTCACCCGTTCAGATCGAGCTCCATGCCGACGCCCCGGGAATGGGCCTCGCGCACGAGCAGGTCGGCGATCGCGAGGTCTTGGGCCCCGATGCCGACCGAGTCGAAGAGGGTGATCTGGTCGGCGCTGGTGCGGCCGAGGCGCAGGCCCGCGAGCACCTGGCCGACCGTGCCGACGACGTCGTGCAGGGTGAGCGCACCCTCCGCCACAGCCAGCATGAGGTCACCCGATTTGGTCTCAGCGGTGGCCATGTCGTCAACCCATATAGAGGAACGCGCCATCGTTGCGGAGTCGAACTCGCGTTCATCCGGCCGCGGGCGGGCGCCCACCGCGTTGAGGTGCTGGCCGGGGCGCAGCCAGTCCCCGCGGATGATCGGGGTCACGGAGGGGGTGAGCGTGCAGATCGCATCCGCTTGGGTGAAGACCGACTGGCAGTCGTCGACCACCTCGATGGCACCATCCCATTCCAGGGAGTCGGCGAACGCCTTCGCGCGCACCAGGGTGCGCGACCAGATGACAATCCGGTTCCAGTCCCGCACCCCGCGCAGTGCTTCGACGTGCTCGCGGGCGAGCCCGCCCGCCCCGACCAGGCCCAGCACGCGGCTGTCCTCGCGGGCCAGGGCGCGGGTGGCGACCGCGCTGGCCGCGGCGGTGCGCACCCGGGTGGGCACTCCCCCGTGCAGCAGGGCGACCGGGGCGCCGTCCTCCCGGTCGAGCACCACGCTCATCGAACGCTGGGTGGGCAGGCCTCGGCCGGCATTGTCGGGCACATCGGCGAGCAACTTGACCGCGGCGGTGCCGGTGGTGTCCGACATCGCCGCCATCTGCACATACCCGCCGGTGCCCGCGTTCGTGCTCATGGAGGTGGGGCCAGGCTGGTCGGCGGCGCCGCGGGCGATGTCGGCGAAGATCTGCGCGACGGCCCGCTCTGTGGCCGGCCGGTCGGCGAGGTTCTCCCGTTGCGACGCGGTGAGCACGATCATGCGAGGGCACCCCGCACCCCTAGGGTGAACAGCATGGGGAGAACACGTGCGGGTCGATGGATTGGGGCGGTCGGGATTCCGATCGCGATGTTGTTGAGCGGATGCACAACGGCCTCGGCCGAGGTCACGCCGCCACCGGCTGCGACTGACGGCTCTCCGACGGCGTCGGCGGATGCCTCGGCGTCGGACCTCAGTGCGTTCGAAGAGCAGCTTCCGCTCAGCGGCACGTTCGTCTCCCAGGCCACGGCGACCGAGGGCTCCGTCGAGATTCAGCGCCGGGAGGACGGGTCGGTCTGGATCGTGCTGGAGAACTTCGACACCGGCTACGCACCGGACCTGCGTCTCTACCTGAAGGAAGATGAGCTCCTTCAGGACGCGGACGGCTACTGGGGCGCCGCCGAGGGCGGTTACGAGCTTCTGCTGGCCGACCCCGGCGCCCCACGCCAGGAGATCGAGGTTCCCGGCGCGTGGGACATGCCAGAGATCCGCACCCTCACCGTCGCGGACTACACACCGCCCGACTTCCCCGCGCTGGGGTCGGTCGCGCTCGACTGATCACCGTAGTGGGCATCCGCTTTCGCGGGGCTAGGCCTGACCGGCGGTGCCGTAATCGGTTGACCGGTGCCGTACAGGGGCGCATCCGAGGTGGATGCGTGGGCGCTGTAGGCCTTCCAGCGGAGCCACGCGCGGTTGGTGCCGGCCGCGTGCGCGATACCGACGAGCCAGAGACCCAACGGAACGATCGTTGAGATCGCGGTCAGCGTTCGGAGGGTGGGGTTTCTCTGCGCTCCTCCTTCGACGACGGGAACCAGCAGCCCGTAGGACACGTAGACGGCGGCCCAGATGACGCCGTAGAGCAGCCAGCGTGCCTTCTTGGCCCTGATGCCGATGTAGAAGAAGGCCCCGGCGGTGAGGATGCCGAAGGAGAAGAGCGGAGCCAGCAGCCACGAGCTGTTGCGGAACCGCCACCAGCCTGAGGCGAGTCGACCGGCGGGGGTCACTGAGTCGGGTGGCGCTGCGCAGCCGCGCTAGATCCAGCCGCGCTCCCAGGCGGTAGCCGCCGCCTCGGTGCGGGAGTCGGACGCGAGCTTCGCCATCGCAAACGAGATGTGGTTGCGCACGGTGCCGTGGGCCAGGCCGAGCTGTTTTGCAATGTGGCGGGTGGGCAGTCCCTCCCGAGCCAGCCGGAGCACATCCATCTCTCGGGGCGTGAGCGGGTTCTCCTCCTCAGTGAGCGCCGCCGTGGCCAGGCGGGCATCGATGTAGCGCTCGCCGGCGGCGACCGAGCGGATGATCGTGGCCAGCTCCGACGCGGGGGTGGACTTGGGCACGAAGCCGCGTACCCGGGCGGCGAGCGCCCGCTTCAGGGTGCCCGGCCGGGCGTGCCGGGTGACGATGATCACCTGTGTGTCCACCTGGCTCAGCAGCCGCTGGGCGGCGTCGATCCCGTCGAGCCGGGGCATCTCCAGGTCGAGCAGCATGATCGCCGGGCGGTGCGCGATCGCCGCGACCACTGCCGCCTCACCGTCCGCGACGTCCGCGACGACCTCGAGGTCGGGTTCGAGCGAGAGCAACGCCACGAGAGCACCGCGGATGAGCTCCTCGTCATCGGCGATGACAACCCGGATCATCGAACGATCCCCAGCGCTGTCGCGGGTACGCGCACCACCAGGGTGAAGGCGTCGTCGGTGCGGGTGGTCTCGACCGTGCCGTGTTGTGCCGCGACGCGGTGCGCCAAGCCGGCCAGGCCCGTGCCGCCGGCACGCACGGCGCCGGCTGCGTTGTTGCTGACGGTCAACCGGTATTCGGCTGCATCGGCGAGCACGAGGTCAATGGTCGCGTCGGTGGCCCGGCTATGCCGCAGCACGTTGGTTGCCGCCTCCCGGATCGCCACGGCAAAGACGGCGCCGACCGCGGTGGGCATACCCGGCGTGTCGATGTGCGCCTCGCAGCGGATGCCCGCCGAGCGCAACACCGCTGCGGCGTTCCGCACCTCCACGGCCACGGTGACGGTGCGGTAGTCGTTCACAACCGCCCGGGTGTCCTCGAGGGCCGACTGCGCGATCACGCGGATGTCGGCGATCTCGCGGGCGGCCTGCTCGGGGCGGGTGGTCAGGAGACGTTCGACCAGCTCACTCTTCAGCGCGATCACCTGCAGGTTGTGCCCCTGAATGTCGTGCAGGTCGGTGGCGAACCGCAGTCGCTCCTTGGCGACCGCGAGTTCGGACGCGGTCTGCCGGACTTTTTCGAGCCGCAGCACCACCTGCAGCGCCCAGACCGCGCTCAAGGGCATGACCGTGAACAGGGACAGGGTGCCGAGCAGGATGAGGTCCGCGGCGTCGTCGGCTCCGGCCGGGACGACGACGGCGGTCGGTGAGGTGAGGATGCCGATCAGTCCCCCGCCGGCGATGATCGCGTTGGTGCCCAGCACCACCGCGGCCTTCCACCATCCGCTTGCTAGACAGCTGAGCACCCCGCCAGCCAGGGCGAACAGGAACGCCCAGCCCCAGCCGGCGAACGGAGCGGGCAGGGCCAGCAGCCAGGCCGCGCCGGCCGTACCGAGCAGGGCGAGCACCAGCGGATGCGTGGCCGCGGCCTCCCCCGTCACCCGCAGCAGCAGCGGGATGGCGGCGAGGGCGGCGGCGGCCGCGGCCAGCGTGAGGAGCGCGAGCAGCACCATCCGTGGGGTCGGCGGCAGGCTGACCCCCACCAGGAGCTGCACAAAACCCCCGACGAGCACCACCACGCCGAGCGTCAGTACGGTGGAGCGGCGCATCATTCGCAGGTCCGCGGTGGGCGCGGCCTGCTCGGTGTGCGTCATGACCTCAGCGTATCGACAGCGCCGCGAGGAAATCCGTGGTGCCGGCGGTGATCTCGGGCGAGCGGGTGTGGTGCAGGGAGTGGTCACCGGTAAGGGGGATCACCTGGCCGGTGTCGACGCTCACGGCCTGCTGCTCGTGCAGGGTCACCCAGCCGGCCACCTCGGTGTCGTCGGACAGCACGAAGAGCAGCACCGGCAGCTCGGCCGGAAAGCTCGCGCCGCTGACGGCGGCGAAGTTGGCGGGGGTGTTGTCCATCTCGTTGACCAGCGTGGAGGCCGCCGCGTTCTTGTTGCTGAGCAGTCTCATCTGCTCTTTGGTGGCGTCGTCGTAGGGCAGGTCGAGGTACGGGTCGGGCGCAATGCCGGACAGGGCCCGGGTGATGCCGAGGGCGCTCAGGGTCGAGATCAGGCCGGCCGGGATCGGCTCGTCGGAGCCGGGCTGATCCGGCACGCTGCTATCGATACCGACGAAGGCGATGAGTTCATCCGGGTAGGCGGCACTATAGGTGAGGGCGTAGATGCCGGCGATGGAGTGCCCCATCAGCACGTACCGGTCCACGTCGAGGTACTGCAGCGCCTCGTGCACCTCCCGGGTGATGTTCGCCGCGGTGCGTTCGGTGTCGGTGGGGTCGCTCAGACCGGTACCGAACGGTTCGACTGCCACGACCCGGTAGGTGTCGTCGAGTTCATCGATCAGGGGCTGGAAGTCGAGGCCGGGCGCGGCGGTGCCGAGGCCGGGCAGCAGCACGATAGTTTGCTCGCCGTCGCCGCTGAGTACGACATTCATCTCCTTACCGTCGACGGGCACACGCTGCCCGTAGTCGGTAATCGACGAGGCCTCTGCGGCAGTGGCGACGACGTTGACGACAGCGGTGGTCGCGACCAGCAGCACCGGAATCGCCGCGAGCACTCCAAAGATGGTGAGGGCTATTCGCAGGGGTTTCTTCATGGTGTCTCGTTCCAGTTGGCGGGGCGATGACCTCGCTCCAGCGGTGTGAAACCAGCCAACCAAGCCCCGGAGACGCCCGGAAGTGCCCTGGTGTCACCGCCGACCGTGACAGTTGTCATGGTCGGTTCGATCAGCACGGGACGGGTCGCGCCGCGCTCGAAGACGGGCGGGTTGGACTGGCTGGTTGCGGGGTCTCGACAGGCTCGACCACCGCGATGGTTGCGGGGTCGACAGGTTGGACGAGCGGGTTGCGGGGTCTGGACAGGCTCGACCACTGGGTCGCGGGCCGTGCGAGCTAGCGCGGGGCGTCGCGCATCCGCTTATAGTCGGCCACCGTCGGCACGGGCGGGAGCACGAGCACGAGCACCAGGTAGGCGAAGCCCAGCAGGCCGCCGGTGAAGAGGGTGAGCAGCAGCACAACGGTGCGCACCCAGTCCACCCGGAAGTCGCCGTAGGCGGCGACGCCGAGGCAGATGCCACCGAACCAGCGGCCTTCCTGGATGCGGCACCAGAAGCGTCCGCGCGGCGGGGCCCCGACCGTGCGGTGATCGGGCTGGGACTGGTCGACGGGGCGCACCGGGCCGATGGCCGCGAGGATCGCCCGGAGCTCGCTGCCCGAGACCTGCTCTTGGGCTGCCGGGCGGGCGAGGAGCCGTTCACCGATCGACGATTCGAGATCGCCGATCACGTCCTCACGATCCGGATCGCCCTGCAGGCGGGACCGGGTGGTCTGCAGGTAGTCCTTCAGCGCGGCGTGAGCGTCGTCGTCGAGGGCGAACGGGGTGTCGTGGCCGGTGAGGGTGACTGAGATGTGCTCGCGCATGGCCTAGCGTCCGATCGTGTCGATGAGCGCAGTGAGACTGGCCCAGTAGGTGCGAAATTCCTGCAGCTGCGCGCGCCCGGCAGCGGTGAGGGTGTAGTACTTGCGTGGCGGTCCGGCGCTGGACTCGCGCCACTCGTAGTCGAGCAGCTCCGCGCGGCGCATCTTGCTCAGCAACGGGTAGAGGGTGCCCTCTTGGGTGGGGAACCCGGCCTCGGTCAGGCGGAGAAGAACTTCGCTGGCGTAGACCGGGCCGGCCGCGACGACCGAGAGCACCAGGTGCTCCAGCAGGCCCCGGCGCAGCGGGGCGAACTTCTCGTCGTCGGCCATACCGGTACTATACTGCGGCAAGGTACTGGAACACAAGAACAAGGCGTGGCTTTCGGCCAGCTGGGAATGCTACGGTGGCTGCGGCCCAGGCAGGGCCGCAACACACTTCGATCGAAGGCGGGTGAGCAGCCATGGCTGGTGATAGTCCGCGCTCCATCTCATCTGTTGGTGTGTTCGCCCGGTCTCTCTGAGACGCTCTCGGCCGCCACCGCCTGAGATGGTGCGCCCGCTGAACCTCCTTCCACGAGGTGGCCTTCTGCGTGCCGTCGAATTCTGACGCTCGCTCGGCCCCTCCGGCTTGCTTGCACGCACTCGTCGACCGACCGACGGAGTACGACCATGGCACTCATCGACAACGGCATCTACGTGACCGGCCGGCGCACGGCCAGCCCGCGCAGTCTCGACGAGACCTACGAGCAGTTACACGAGCATGCCGGCATGGCGTGGATCGGCCTGTACCGGCCGGATGCGGACGAGATCCGGAGCGTCGCTGACGAGTTTTCGCTGCATCCGCTTGCCGTGGAGGACGCGCTCAAGGGTCACCAGCGCGCGAAGCTGGAACGGTTCGGCGAGACCCTGTTCGTGGTGTTGCGCCCGGCCCGGTACCGCGACGCCGAGGAGACCGTGGAGTTCGGCGAGGTGCACGTGTTCATCGGGCCCGGTTTCGTGGTCACGGTGCGGCACGCCGAGAACCCCGACCTGGGTGCAGTGCGACAGCGGATGGAGCGGCACCCGGCCCTCCTCGCCCGCGGCCCCGAGGCGGTGCTGCATGCGGTGCTCGACGAGGTCGTGGACGGCTACGGGCCGGTGATCGCGGGGCTGGAGAACGACATCGACGAGATCGAGAACCAGCTATTCGGCGGCGACCCGAACGTGTCCCGGCGGATCTACGAGTTGCTGAGCGAAGTGATCGACTTCCAGCGGGCCACCCGGCCGTTGCGCGGCATGCTCGAGGGGCTGCTGCGCGGCTCGGAGAAGTACCGGATGGATGAGGAGTTGCAGCGCTCGTTCCGGGACGTGCTCGACCATGTGCTGCGGGTCGGCGAGCGGGCGGACTCGTTCCGCGTGCTGCTGGAGAACGCGCTGACCGTGCACGCGACCCTGGTGACGCAGCAGCAGAACGACGAGATGCGCCGGCTCTCCGAGGCGAGCCTGGCGCAGAACGAGGAGACCCGGCGGCTGTCCCAGGTGGGGTTGGAGCAGAACGAGGAGCTGAAGAAGATCTCCGCCTGGGCGGCGATCCTGTTCGCGCCGAGCCTGATCGGCGGCATCTACGGCATGAA